>ERZ890510.590-NODE-590-length-28085-cov-6.526115_pt1 | contig 28085 bp, 25 predicted proteins | sample MGYA00521265_ERZ890510 | MGnify/ENA primary metagenome ERZ890510 (study PRJEB32303, sample SAMEA104408624) | aquatic metagenome | biome: Brackish water; feature: Chemocline; material: water | place: Baltic Sea | collected 2014-10-26T21:54:00 | depth 110 m ... | reverse complement strand
CAATTCCCTGCGCTGCTGCTCGATCTGACTGGCCATTCGATTGAACGAGCGGGCGAGTTGCCCCAATTCGTCGTTGGGTGGCCCCTCTTCCACTCTCGTTGTCAGGTCGCCCTCTCGCACCCGCTCGGCTGCCTGCATCAGACCGCCAATCGGCGCGGTGAGCTTGGTTGCAAACAGGATCGCAAGCCACACGGCGGCCAACAGCATCAGGAACGCAATCGCCCCACAAACCATGAAAATGACGACCTGGCTGCGTTGCAGGGCAGATTCGATCTGCGAGTAGAACGTCCCGGCGAATTCAATGCTTTTGATGTAATCGACGACTCTGAGATCGACCGCGTGCCCCGTTGCCAGAAACAACGGCTCGCCGACGAACAGCTGCATGACGAAGTAGGCGCCGTTCGGCGAATCGAATTGCACAGGTCGCGCCTGGCTGACTGCCTGCCAGAGGTATTTGGCGGACGGTATCGGGTCGGGCATGCCCGCGGCGTCGGGAGCACGGGCCTGGGCAATCACGCCCTTGTCGGCATCGATGACCGTCGCCTCGATGATCGGGCGTCCCTCCAACAAGGTCCCCAGCAGTTTCTTCGTGACCTCGCCGTCGCGAATGCCCTCGACGCCTAGCGCCTGCAGCGGGCTGGCAATCGCGCCGATATCGCGCAGGATTTCCTCCTCCCGCGCCCGCCGCACCGGCTCGCCGATCGCGCGCGCCGCCTCGTACGCCGCCTGCGACGGCTTCACGACGAAATCCGTAAGATTGAGGAACAGCAACGACAGGATGATGGCGACGATCAGTGTCGGCGTGATGGTGAACACGCTGCTGACCAAGACGAGCCGCATATGCAGCCGCGAACCGGCCGCTCCACGCCTGCGGTCCAGCCAAAGCTGCGTCAGACGGACGGCGAGTACCGACACGAGCGCGATCGCAATGACGAGATCCGCGACCAGAAGGCCGGTCATCCAACCAAGGGTCCCGAAGGCTGCCGGTACGAAGCCCGCGAGCCAAGCATAGGTGACGGCGCCTGCGGCGATCGCCAGCACGGCCAGAGACGCGGCGGCAAAGCGGCCGCTTAGGCTGCGGGCCACCGCACTCGCAATGCCGCCCAAGCGCGAAACGCCCAGCGCAGATGTCACAAAAGTCACCCGCCTCGGCGAACCTGCGGTGTACGAACCACCGGAACGTCGAGGTCCCTAATTTTCTTGCGCAACGTGTTGCGATTGAGCCCCAAGAGCCGGGCAGCGCGCAACTGATTCCCGCGCGTGGCTCCGAGAGCGAGCGCCAGCAGCGGCCGCTCGACCTCGGAAATAATGCGGTCGTACATGCCGTCCGGCGGTAGCCGATCACCGTGGGCGGCAAACAGGGCCTGCAGATGGCGGTCCATGGCGTCGGTGAGGGAGATGTCGGTAGCGCCCGTGCCGTTGCCAGCGGTTTCGGGCTCCAATCCCTGGACGGCATCGGCCAGTTCCGACTCGATTGTGTCGACTCCGATCACTTCTTCCGAGTAAAGCGCGGACAGGCGGCGAACGAGGTTCTCCAGCTCGCGGACATTGCCCGGCCAGCGGTGCCGGCGCAGGCGCGCCATGGCGTCGGTCGACAGCACCTTGGTCGGCAAACCGTCCATTGTGGCGGCGCGCAGGAAGTGATTGGTCAGTTCAGGGATATCGTCAAGGCGTTCGCGTAGCGGCGGCAGGCGGATCGGTACGACGTTGAGGCGATAGAACAAATCCTCGCGGAACAGCCCCTGCTGGATCAGCCTGCGCAGATCGCGATGGGTCGCGGCCACGATACGAACGTTGGCCTTGATCGGTGTACGCCCGCCGACCGTCATGTACTCGCCTTCCTGCAGGACGCGCAGGAGACGGGTCTGTGCCTCAGGTGGCATGTCGCCGATCTCATCAAGGAACAGAGTGCCGCCGGACGCCTGCTCGAATTTGCCCGACGAGCGCTGAACAGCACCGGTGAACGCACCGCGCTCGTGGCCGAACAGCTCGCTCTCAATCAGCTCGCGCGGAATGGCCGCCATGTTGAGTGCCACGAATGGCCCCTTGCGGCGCTTTCCGTAGTCATGCAGCGCCCGCGCCACCAGTTCCTTGCCAGTGCCCGATTCGCCCGAAACCATCACCGTGAGATCGGTCGACATCAGGCGGGCCAGGGCACGGTAGATTTCCTGCATGGCCGATGACCGCCCGATTAGCGGCAGCCGCTCGCTTTCCTCAGGCGGATGTGCCCCACGCGGCTGCGACGACGCCGGTGCGGAAAGCGCCCGGTTCACCACCGAGACCAATTCATTGAGATCGAACGGTTTAGGCAGGTATTCGAAAGCGCCACGCTCGGTGGCTCGCACGGCCGTCAACAGGGTCGACTGCGCGCTCATGACGATGATTCGCAGGTCCGGCCGCAGTTTGCGGATTCGCGGTACCAGGTCGAGGCCGTTCTCGTCCGGCATGACCACATCGGTGATGACGAGCTGTCCTTCACCTTCCTGGATCCATTGCCAAAGCGTCGCAGCAGTGCCTGTGCTTCGAACGATATGGCCCTGGCGTCCCAACGCCTGGTGCAGCACCGTCCGAATCGCGCGGTCGTCGTCGGCGACGAGGATCGTCGCGGCGTCGCTCATGGCGTAACCTGGGAAAATTGCATTGGCAGCATCACTCGGAATGTTGTTCGGCCGGGTTCGCTGTCGAATTCGATGGCCCCGCCATGGTCGTTGATGATCTTCGCTACCAATGCAAGACCCAGGCCGGTTCCGGTCGGCTTGTTGGTCACAAACGCGTCAAACAGGTGCGGCCGGATTTCGTCTGGAACACCGCGGCCATTATCCCGGACCGAAACGACCAGCGGCAGGTTGACCCTGGCCTGCTGGCCGGGAACGGCCAACCGCAAGCCATGCCGGAAGGCGGTCGAAAGCTCGATTTCGCGCGCCCCCACACCATCGCTGGCTGCCTCACAGGCGTTTTTCACCAGATTGAGGAAAACCTGGATCAGCTGGTCGCGGTCACCATGGACTTCAGGCAGCGACGGATCGTAGGTCTCGATGAAACGTACACCTTTGCCGAAGCCGTTTTCCGAAAGCCGGCGTACGTGGTTCAGCACTTGGTGGATATTGATCGGGCCACGCTCGATCGGGCGGCCATCGGCAAAGGCTTCCATCCGGTCGACCAGCGCCACGATGCGGTCGGTTTCCTCGCAGATCAGGCTGGTCAATTCTCGGTCGCTATCAGGCACTGACTGCTCGAGAAGCTGAGCGGCGCCTCGAATGCCGGACAGCGGATTCTTAACCTCGTGCGCCAGCATGGCGGCAAGCGCACTTACCGATCGGGCAGCGCTGCGGTGCGACATCTGCCGGTCGATATTGCGCGCAATCGTCTGTTCGACCAGGGAAATGGCAACCAGCCCATCGCTGTCGGCGACAGGCGACAGGCGCAGGGCGCAAAACCGGTTGCCGATCCGCGGCGACGCCAGCGCGATGCCATTCTCGGCCACCGCGCCGCCACTTGTCTGCACCTGCTCAAGCAAGGAAAAGAGCGGCGTATCGTCGGGTATGAATTCGCTCAAGGGATGCCCGACGAGGCGCGCTCGTCCGACGCCGAAGAACTGCTCGGCAGAAAGATTGGCATAGCGAACGAGTCCGCCGGGATCGATCACCACCACCGCCTCGGAGAGTGAATCGAGTATGGCTGCGGAAAACGGCTCGGTCGGCGCGCTGGACCGCTTGAACGGACGCAATGCCATGCTAGGCCGCCTGCTGCTCGAGCGCCGGCAGGAAGAACGCGGCAAGCGTCGTCCGCACCTTGTCCGGGTCGGACTCGCGATTGATCCTGCTACGAAAATCGGCCGATGCCGGCAGGCCCTTCGAGTACCAACCGAGGTGCTTGCGCGCCATGCGGACGCCGGTTTCGTGGCCGTAGTGATCGAGCATGGATTCGAAATGGCTCCGCACCGTGGCAAACTGCTCGGCCAGCCCCGGATCAGGCAGCCGCTCTCCGGTGCGCAGATAATGGATCGCCTGATTGAGGAACCACGGCCGTCCGTAGGCGCCACGCCCGATCATCACGCCATCCGCACCCGATTGCGCCAGGGCCTGATCGACGTCATCGAGCGTATTGATGTCGCCGTTCACGATTACCGGCAGGCTTGTGGCTGCCTTGACCTCGGCGACGAACGCCCAGTCGGCATGACCGTCGTAGAACTGGCACCGAGTGCGGCCGTGCACCGTCAGCATCCGGATACCGCATGCTTCGGCGATACGGGCAAGGCTGGGTGCATTGCGGTTTGTCGCATCCCAGCCGGTGCGCATCTTGAGTGTCACCGGCAGCTTCACTGCCTTGACCGTCGCCTCGAGTATCCTGGCGGCATGGACCTCATCACGCATCAGCGCGGAACCGGCATGGCCGTTCACGACTTTCTTCACCGGGCAGCCGAAATTGATATCGATGATGGCAGCGCCGCGATCTTCGTTGAGTTTCGCGGCCTCGGCCATTACCGGGGGTTCGCAGCCGGCGAGCTGAACCGACATCGGAAACTCCTCAGGCGAATTCTTCGCCATCAGCAGCGTCTTGCGATTCTCGCGCACCATCGCCGCCGAGGCGATCATCTCCGACACGACCAAGCCCGCACCGCCGCGCTTGACCATCTGGCGGAAAGGCATGTCGGTGACCCCCGACATCGGTGCCAGGATAACGGGGTCTTCGATGCGGACAGCACCAATGTCGATGGGACGAAGGCGCGGAGTGCTAGCCATTCAACTTGCTCACTTAATGGGCATCTTGTGCAGTGCACAATAATTGAGCGAGCAATACCGAGTCCCGGCGATTCATGCAAGTGCCTCAAGTGCACTCCAACAATGACAATGTTATTGGATGCTGGTGGCAACATGTACAGCCCTGATCGTCGCCGGAGGCCGGGGGCGCCGCTTTGGTGGGCCTCTGCCTAAGCAATACGCGCTTCTGGGCGCCCGGCCGGTTCTGAGCCATACGCTCGCCGCGCTTCGGGCGGCTCCAGGCATCGGCCGGATGCGGGTTGTGATCGCTCCTGGCGATGAACTTCACTACCAGGCCTCGGCCGCCGGCTTCGACCTGCCGGCGCCAGTCCTGGGTGGGTCAAGCCGCCAGCAGTCGGTGCTGAATGGGCTCGAGGCGCTGGTTCCCGAATCCCCCGATCTTGTTGCCATCCATGATGCCGCCCGGCCCTTCGTGCGACCTATCGACATTGCCGCCTGCCTTGAGGCCGTGGCAATGGCCGGCGTTGATGGCGCAATACTCGGCGTGCCCCTCCTCGATACGCTGAAGCGTGTCGAGGAGGGCGGCATCGTTTCCGAAACCCTCCCTCGCCGCGATCTGTGGCGGGCGCAGACGCCACAGGTGTTCAGGTTCGCCGCGCTGCTCAAGGCACACCGCGCCGCGGCAGCGCTCGCCGGGACCGAAGTGACCGCCCTCACCGACGATGCAGCCGTCGCCGAGCGCGCTGGCCTCAGGATTGTCATGGTGCCCGGCAGCGAGGATAACCGGAAGATCACCACGGCCGAGGATCTGCAGCAGTTGTCGACGATGGAAACCCGAGCCGCCCTGGGGTTCGACGTTCACGGCTTCGCGCCAGGCCGCGCCGTTGTTCTCGGGGGCATCAGCATCCCTCATTCCCAGTCACTCAGCGGTCATTCGGACGCCGATGTCGCCCTGCACGCGCTTACCGATGCCGTGCTGGGCGCGATTGGCGCCGGCGATATAGGCACGCATTTTCCGCCATCCGACCCGCAGTGGCGCGGCCTCTCATCCGATCGCTTTCTACGCCATGCGGTGAGGCTACTTGCCGAACGCGGTGGAAGGATAGTCCATCTCGATCTCACCCTGATCTGCGAGGCGCCACACATAGGCCCGCACCGCCAGGCGATGACCGACAGCATCGCGCGCATCGCCGGCATCGGCAGCGACCGCGTGAGCGTGAAGGCGACCACAACGGAAGGACTGGGCTTTACCGGCCGCCGTGAAGGTATCGCGGCACAGGCCGTGGCCACCATCGAAACCCCAAAGCGTTAGAGGCTGGCATGTTCGATCACGAGATGAGGAACGCGGCAGAGCACGTACTGGTGACGTGTCGCAGGCGGGGCCTCAAGGTCGTGACCGCCGAATCCTGCACCGGCGGCCTGGTAGCCGCCGCACTTACCGCCATTGCCGGCTCATCCGACGTCGTCGAACGCGGCTTCGTGACCTATGCCAACGAGGCCAAGCGCGAAATGCTGGGGGTGCCGTGGGACGCCCTGCTGGGCCATGGTGCGGTAAGCGACCCCGTGGCTCGCGCGATGGCGGCTGGCGCTCTCGGCCATTCCCAGGCAGACATCGCGGTGTCGGTTACCGGCGTCGCCGGCCCTGGCGGCGGCACGAACGAAAAGCCCGTCGGACTGGTTCATCTTGCGGCGGTCCGCTCGGGCCATGAGCCCATCGTCGAACGTCATGTCTTTCCGGGCGACCGCGACGCTATCCGCCGCGCCGCGGTCCTTACCGCGCTCGCGATGCTGGCGTCGCTGGCCGAGCGGTAGGTTTTCCATAAAGCTCGGTCGCCCGCGCCTCGAAGGCCGACACCATCCGGCGAACCGCCTCGGCAAAGAGCAGCCGAACCGTCTGTTGCAGCAACACCGAGCGAAAATCGAACTCGAGCGCGAAGTCGATCAGCGTGCCCTCGGGATGGGGCTGGAACGTCCAGCGGCTGACGAGCCGGCGGAACGGGCCTTCGAGCCCGGTCGTATCGATGCGCGGCCCGTCGGCATGTTCGGGCGCCAGCTCAACCCTGGAAACGAACTTCTCGTGGAATGGACCGAAGCCGATCGCCAGCTCGGCGATCTCGACCAGTCCTTCACGCCGTCTAACCCGGGCGGCCTGGCACCACGGCAGGAACTCAGGATAGCGCCGGACGTCGGCCACAAGGTCGAACAGTTGCTCGGGGGCATGGCCGACGAAGCGGCGCTCGGCGTGACGGGTGATCAAACTGCGTTCAAGCCCGCGACCGGGCTGCCATCTGTGCTTCCCGGGCGGCGCGCAGACGGGCGAAATCATCGCCGGCGTGATAGCTCGATCGCGTCAGCGGCGACGCCGCGACCATCAGGAAGCCCTTGGCGCGCGCGAGCGTGGCCAACTCGCCAAATTCGGCCGGCGTCCAGAACCGATCGATCGGCGCATGTTTGGGCGTCGGCTGCAGATACTGACCGATGGTCAGGAAATCGACTTCGGCCGCGCGCAAGTCGTCCATCACCTGCAATATCTCCTCTCGTGTCTCGCCGAGACCGACCATCAGGCCGGACTTGGTGAACATAGAGGCATCGATCTCCTTCACCCTTGCGAGCAGGCGCAACGAGGTGAAATAGCGCGCGCCCGGCCGGATGGCCGGATAAAGCCGCGGCACGGTTTCAAGGTTGTGATTGAAGACGTCGGGCCGCGCTGCGACCACCGCTTCGATCGCACCGCCCTTGCGCATAAAGTCGGGTGTGAGAATCTCCACGGTGGTGGCCGGCGCCGACCTGTGCAGCGCCGTGATCACCTTGACGAAATGCCCTGCCCCGCCGTCATCGAGATCGTCTCGATCGACGGAGGTGACCACCACATGACCGAGGCCCAGCTTGCCTACGGCCTCGGCAATATTGTCCGGTTCATGCGGGTTAAGCGCCCCCGGCTTGCCGGTGGCGACATTGCAGAAGGCACAGGCTCGCGTGCAGATCTCGCCCATGATCATGAACGTCGCGTGCTTTTTCTTCCAGCACTCGCCGATGTTGGGGCAGGCCGCCTCCTCGCACACCGTCGTGAGGCCATACTGGCGCATCAGGCGTTTGGTTTCGGCATATTCCGGTGAATTGGGAGCACGCACCCGAATCCAGTCCGGCTTACGCTGAATCGGATTGTCCGGCCGATGTGCCTTTTCGGGATGGCGGTCGGCCCGGCTCAGGGGAAGCTTGTCGTGCGATCCGTCCATGACGACCTAGATATGGAGCGTCCGGCCGTAGGCCGCCAGCACTGACTCGTGCATCATTTCCGACAGCGTGGGGTGCGGGAACACCGTGGCCATCAGCTCGGCCTCGGTCGTCTCCAAAGTCTTGGCAATGCTGTAGCCTTGGATCAGCTCGGTCACTTCGGCACCAATCATGTGGGCTCCCAGCAACTCGCCGGTCTTGGCGTCGAAGATCGTCTTGATGAAGCCCTCCGGCTCGCCCAACGCGATCGCCTTGCCGTTGCCGATGAACGGGAATTTTCCAACTTTCAGCTGTAGTCCCTTGGCTTTGGCGGCGGCCTCGGTCAGGCCTATGCTTGCCACTTGCGGTTGGCAGTAGGTACAGCCGGGAATGTTCTCGGCCTTCATCGGATGCACGCCCTTCACGCCGGCGATCTTCTCGACCACCAGAACGCCTTCATGCATCGCCTTGTGGGCAAGCCACGGTGGGCCCGCGACGTCGCCGATGGCATAGACGCCCGGCTCACCGGTAAAACCCCACTGATCGATCGCGATGTGGGTCTTCTCGACCTTCACTTTCGTGCCTTCGAGGCCGAGGTCCTCGACGTTGCCGACGATGCCGACGGCACTGATCACGCGATCGACGGTGATCTCCTGTGCCTTGCCGCCCGCCGTGATCGTGGCCGTGACCTTGTTGGCCGCCTTCTTCAGGTTCGACACCGTGGCGCCGGTCAGGATCTTCATGCCCTGCTTCTCGAACGCCCGCTTGGCGAAGGCCGAGACTTCCTCGTCCTCCACGGGCAGGATCCGGTCGAGGACCTCGCATACCGTGACCTCGGCACCCATGGTTCGGTAGAAGCTGGCGAACTCGATGCCAATCGCGCCGGAGCCGATCACCAGCAGCGACTTGGGAAACGCCGGCGGCACCATCGCTTCCTTGTAGCTCCAAACCAGCTTGCCGTCGGACTCGAGGCCGGGAAGCTGGCGCGCGCGGGCGCCGGTTGCCAGGATCACGTTTTTGGCGGTTAGCGTGACACTGCTCTTGTCGTTCATCGCCACAGCGAGTTTGCGCAAAGCTCCTTCGCTACCCGCCAGCTTGGCGGTACCATCGAACACCGCGATCTTGTTCTTCTTCATCAGCCCTTTGACGCCGTTGCTGAGCTGGTTCGCGACTTTGCGCGAGCGCTCGACGATCTTCTTGGCGTCAAACGAAACATCCTTGACCGAAAGTCCGAAGGCGTCGGCGTGCTTGATGAGGCCATAGACTTCAGAGGTGCGCAGCAGCGCCTTGGTCGGAATACATCCCCAGTTGAGGCAAATCCCCCCCATGTGCTCGCGCTCGACGACGGCGGTCTTGAGACCAAGCTGGGCCGCGCGGATGGCGGCAACGTAACCGCCCGGTCCGCCACCCACGACGATGATGTCAAAGCTCGTTTCGGCCACGGGTCGCTCCTAGGCCAGCATTGCAGCCGGCTGTTCGACATAGGCACGCAGCGTTTGGAGAAACAGTGCCCCGAGTGCACCGTCAACGACACGGTGGTCGACGGCAAGCGTGCAGTCCAGCATGTTGCGCACCACCATCTGGCCCTTGCGGACCACCACCCGCTCCTCGCCGGCGCCGACGGCCAGGATCATGGCCTGCGGCGTGTTGATGATGGCGGCGAAATTCTTGATCCCAAACATGCCAAGATTGGAGATCGTGAAGCCTCCACCCTGGAATTCGTCGAGCTTGAGCTTGCCGGCCTTGGCACGGGCGGCAAGATCCTTCATCTCGGCCGCGATCTGGGCCAGGCCCTTCATGTCTGCATTTCGTACAATCGGCGTGATCAGCCCGCGGTCGGTGGCCACGGCGACCGAGATGTCGACCGCGCCGTACTGGATCATCTCGTCCTCGGTCCACGAGGCGTTGCATTCGGGATGATCGCGCAGCGCCTTGGCGCAGGCCTTGATCACCATGTCGTTGACCGAAACCTTGGTGCCCCTCTTTTCGGTCACGGCGTTGATCGCCTGGCGTGCCGCCAGCAGGGCGTCGATCTCGAATTCAACCGCCAGGTAGAAATGCGGTACCGTCTGCTTGGACTCGAGCATCCGCCGCGCGATGACCTTGCGAATGGGCGTGTGCGGCACCCGGGTGTCGCCAGGTGCGGCAAAAACAGGCTGCGCCGTGGCCGCAGGCTTGGCTGCCGCGGACTGGCCGGGCTTGGCCGCCTCGACATCTGCTTTGACGATACGACCGCCAGGGCCGCTGCCATTGATCCGGGAAAGATCGAGCCCCTTGTCGACGGCAATGCGCTTGGCCAGCGGCGAGGCAAAGAGGCGCGCGCCATCGCCCGATGCGGCTGGGACTGGCGTCGGCGGGGCAGGCTTCGGGGCCGATACGGGTGCCGGCGTCGGCGCTGCGGCCGGCTTGGCGGCGGGCGCTGGAGCAGCCGCCGCGACCTTGGTGACTTCCTTTTCGCCTTCCTCGAGCAGGATGGCGATGACCGCGTTCACCTTCACACCTTCGGCGCCCTCAGGCACGACGAGTTGACCGATCCGGCCCTCATCTACCGCCTCGACTTCCATCGTCGCCTTGTCGGTCTCGATCTCGCAGACCACCTGGCCGGACGTGACCGTGTCGCCCACTTTGACGTGCCACTTGGCGAGCTTGCCCTCAGTCATGGTCGGCGACAGCGCGGGCATCAGGATATTGATGGCCATGGCTAAATCCTCCCCGCGTCAGCGATTGCAGACCGCGCGGGCGGCCTCGATGATATTATCGGCTTGCGGCAAGGCCATACGCTCGAGGTTGGCGGCATAAGGCAGCGGCACATCGAGGCCGGTTACCCGCTTGACCGGCGCATCGAGCCAGTCGAAGGCATGCTCCATCATCTGAGCTGCCAGTTCCGAGCCGATGCCGGCAAAAGGCCAGCCTTCTTCCACCGAGACCAGCCGGTTGGTCTTCTTGATCGATGTGACAATCGTTTCGGTGTCGAACGGGCGCAGGCTGCGCAGGTTGATCACCTCGGCATCGATCCCCTGCTTGGCAAGTTCCTCGGCAGCCTGCAGGGCCTTCCCGACCATAATCGAGAAGGCGACGATCGTGACATCCTTGCCCACCCTCTCGATCTTCGCCTTACCGATTGGCAGTACGAAATCAGGATCCTCCGGCACGTCGAAGGATTGTCCATAGAGCATTTCGTTCTCGAGGAAGATCACCGGATTGGGATCCCGGATGGCCGCCTTCAGCAGGCCCTTGGCATCGGCAGCGCTCCATGGAGCGAGAACACGCAGCCCCGGGACATGGGCGTACCAGCTTGCATAACATTGCGAATGCTGGGCGCCGACGCGCGACGCCGCACCGTTAGGGCCGCGGAAGACGATTGGGCACGTCATCTGGCCACCCGACATGTAGTGCGTTTTCGCCGCCGAATTGATGATCTGGTCCATCGCCTGCATGGAAAAATTGAAGGTCATGAACTCGACGATCGGCTTCAGACCGCCGAAAGCGGCACCAACCCCGAGGCCTGCAAAACCATGCTCGGTTATCGGGGTGTCGATGACACGCTTGTCACCGAACTCCTCGAGCAGACCCTGGCTCACCTTGTAGGCGCCATGGTATTGCGCGACTTCTTCGCCCATCAGGAAGATATTGCCGTCATTGCGCATCTCTTCCGCCATGGCGTCGCGCAACGCTTCGCGTACCGTGATGTGAGCCGTCTTGCCTGTCCACTCCGGTTCGGACGCCGGCGCCGTTGCGGGCGGTGCTGAAACCGCAGCGGCCGGCATCGGCGCCGGTGTGGCTTGAGCAGGCGCCTGTTCGCTTCGTGTAGCAACAGCCGGTGCGGCCTTCGCCGCATCGGCGACACTCTCGCCTTCAGCGGCAAGAACGCAGATCGGCGTATTGACCGCGACGCCCTCGGCACCTTCCTCAATCAGGATCTGCGCCACAACCCCTTCGTCTACGGCCTCGACCTCCATGGTCGCCTTGTCGGTTTCGATCTCGCAGATCACCTGACCGGATTTGACCGCGTCGCCTACCTTGACATGCCACTTGGCGAGCTTGCCTTCGGTCATCGTCGGCGAAAGCGCGGGCATCAGAACCGGGATGGACATGAATCAGGCTCCGACCAGGATATCGGTCCATAGCTCCGACGGATCGGGCTCCGGACTGTGTTGCGCGAATTCCGCGGCATCGCCCACGATCTTGCGGAGTTCCGCGTCGACCGCCTTGAGCGCGGCTTCGTCGACCAAGCCGGCGTCGAGCAGGCGCTTGCGCAAATGATCGATCGGATCGCGTTCGGTTCGGTACTTGTCGACTTCTTCCTTGGTTCGGTACTTGGCCGGATCGCTCATCGAATGGCCACGATAGCGGTAGGTCTGCATCTCGAGGATGTAAGGCCCAGCCCCGCTCCGTGCATGTTCTACCGCCTTCTCTCCCGCCGCCCGAACCGCCAGCACATCCATGCCGTCGACCCGCACGCCCGGAATACCGAAAGCTTCACCATGCCGGAACAGTTCGGTGGTCGCCGAGGCGCGTTCGACCGACGTACCCATGCCGTAGCGGTTGTTTTCGATAACGTAGACGACGGGAAGCTTCCATAGCGCCGCCATGTTCATGGCTTCGTAGACCTGACCCTGGTTGGCGCTGCCATCACCGAAGTAGGTCAGCGAGACGTTCCTGCTGCCATTGTACTTGTGGGCGAAGGCCAGGCCGGTGCCGATCGGCACCTGCGCGCCGACGATACCGTGGCCGCCGTAGAAATTCTTGTCGCGGCTGAACATGTGCATCGAGCCGCCCTTGCCTCGCGAGTAACCGCCGCTACGGCCGGTCAACTCGGCCATGACCCCCTTGGGGTCCATGCCGCAGGCCAGCATGTGACCGTGGTCGCGATAGGAGGTAATGATGGCATCCTTGTCGTTGATGGTCGACTGCATGCCGACGACAACGGCCTCCTGCCCGATATAGAGATGGCAGAAACCACCGATCAGGCCCATGCCATAGAGCTGTCCCGCGCGCTCCTCGAAGCGGCGGATCAGAAGCATGCTGCGATAAAACGATTTGAGCTCTTCGGCGCTGATGCTGTTGTCGCCCGGCCCAGATGACTTGGGGGACGACTTCGATTTGGCGGCAAGAGATTCGACCTTCGGCTTCACGGCCGGCTTCGCCATAGCATTCCCCTCGTTGGCCCGCTCGGCTTATAGCATCGCCCATGGCGATGTGCTTGATCTAGCTCGAAAAAACTGATTGCTCCCGAGTGCGCCGCAGCAATTGAGCGATTGTTTGCAAATGCCCCGATGCGCCGGACAGTTTCTTTCAGACGATCGCGTCGCGATCCTTTTTTTAGCGCGTCGGCGTGAAGATGATGGTCTCGTCCTTGCGCGCGAAATTCAGCAACATGCGCGCACGCTCGTCCAACATGTCCGGGTCGAGACTCTGGTTGCGCAATGCGCCGACCCGTCGCTCCCAGATTTTTCGCGTCGCTTCGGCTTCGGCAAAATTCTGCTCGGCGATCAGCACTTCACGTTGCAGGTAAGCCATGGCCAACAAACCGCGGTCGCCGTTCACCAGGTGATAGCCAAAATAGCCAAACACCGTCGCGAAGACGATAGGAGCCAAAATCTGACGCGGTCTCAACAACATGTGCTGTATTCCTAAGACAGTATGGCAACATGTTGTGGCCCGAAGTCAAGAATTATCATTTAGCTTGAGGGCATTAGCGCCAGCCACAGCCCGGCCGAAACCGCGACAAGTCCAGCCAGTGCCGCGAGCGGCGGTTCTTCGCCGAGCAGCACCGCGCCGCCAAGCGCCGCCGTCACTGGGCTGAGCGAGAGGAACATGCTGACCACGGTCGGCGGTGCGTTGCCGAGCGCGTAGACCCAGAAAAAGAAGCCGGCGCCACTTGAAATGCCGATGAAGGCGATTGCCAGGCCTTCGCCCGCGGTGAAGCCCGGCACCGAGGCGAACAGACCTTCAGTCGCTGCCCATCCACCGAGCATCACGACGGCCGCGAGCATGGCAAAGGCGGTCACGCAAAGCGTCGAATAACGGGCGACATAGGGACGATAGCAAACCGAGCAGACAGCGCCGCAGAATGCCGCGCCAAGCGCTGCCAGCGTCCCGAACAATGTCGCGCCCTGTCGCCCGTCGGGAGCCAGGGCAGCGCCGCCAAGGGCAATCGCCACGCCCATGAACGCAATCAGCGAGCCTGCGACCTTGTTCCGGGTCATTTCCTCCCGTCCGAGCAATGCCGCAAGCAACATCGTCATCAGCGGAAATGTCGCGAACAGCAACGATACCCGGGCGGCCGGCAGGTGGAGCAGTGAATAATTGAGCAGTACGATCAAGAGGCCGAATTGACCGATACCGAGCAACCCGATCGGCAGCATGTCGCGCACCGCGATGTGCTTCCACGGAGCAAGTAACAGCGCCGGCGCCAAGCATAAAAGCCCGATGAGATAGCGCAAGAAGCCCAAAGACGCCGGGCCCACCGCATCGACGACGTAGCGCGTGGCCACCATCGCGGCACCAACCTGGATGCTCGTTGCAGCAGCGGCCCAAAGCGGACCGGTCGCCTTCCCCGTCATCGAAGATTTACAGATCGAGCAACCAGTATTGTCCAACCAGCTTCCGGCCGAAGCTGTTGTGGCGTTCCTGTTTCATCAATCGAAATCCAGCCGCAATGTAGATCTTGCGCGCCGAGACCAGGATGTCGTTGGTCCAAAGGTTAAGCTTCCTGTATCCCTTGGCCCGGGCGTCCTCGATGCACTCCGCGACAAGGCGCCGCCCGACCCCGAGGCCTCGCGCCGACGGTTCGACATAGAGCATGCGCAACTGGCCGGTTGCCTTGCCCGCCGCGACCAGGAACACCGAGCCAACAATCTCGCCATGGCGCTCGGCTATCCAGCAATTCTCCCGCTTGGGATCGAACCGGGCGACGAACTTTCCGGCAATGTCGGCCAGCATCGCCTCGAAACTGCCGTCCCAACCGAACTCGCTGGCGTAGAGCTGGGTCTGACGGCGGATGATCCAGCCCATGTCGCCGGGTTGATGCGGGCGCAATATGAACGCGGCGCGCTTCTCTGGCGGCTCCTCGAGCAGTCTCACGACCGTCTCAAGCGCTGCGACCAGCTTCTCCTGTCGCGCGACGGGCAGTCCGGCCAGGAGATCCGCGATATCCTGCCGGGACTGCTCGTTCATGGCGCCCCACAGCCGCTGACCCTTGGCCGTCAGGCTAAGCTCGGTTTCGCGCCGGTCCTCGGTCGACTGTTTGCGGCCGATGCACCCCCGCTTCAGCAGACCCTGCAACAGGCGACTGACGTAGCCCGGGTCGAGCACCAGGTCGCGGCACAGTTCCTGCGCCGTCGGGCGGTCACGATTGGCGATTTCGTAGATCAGCCGCGCCTCGGGCAGCGTGAACGGGCTGTGCAGCAGGGTTTCCTCGAGCACGCCGATGCGGCGGGTATAGAAGCGCGAGAACCGGCGGACCGCCTCGATCCGAGAAGCAAGCGTTGACTTTGCCATGGCAACCTCGCGAAAGGTTGCCATTGTCAATCAATTGATTGACAACGTCAATTATACATCAGGAGCGCAGGATCGACGTTCCGGCGTAGCGCGCCTGAGTGCCGAGCTGCTCCTCGATGCGCAGGAGCTGGTTGTACTTTGCCAGCCGATCCGAACGCGACAGCGATCCGGTTTTGATCTGGCCGCAGTTGGTGGCGACCGCCAGGTCAGCGATGGTCGCATCCTCGGTCTCGCCCGAACGGTGCGACATGACGGCGCCGTAGCTTGCGTTCCGCGCCATTGCCACGGCGTCCATGGTCTCGGTCAGGGTTCCGATCTGGTTGACCTTGACCAGGATGGCGTTGGCCAGCCCGTCCCTGATGCCATCGGCGAGCCGCTTGGGATTGGTGACGAACAGATCGTCGCCCACGAGCTGGATCTTGCTGCCAAGCCGGTCGGTGATGGCCTTCCAGCCCGCCATGTCGTCCTCGGCCATGCCGTCTTCGATCGACACGATCGGGTAGCGCTTCACGAGACCGGCGTAGTAGTCGACCATTCCGCCGGCATCGAGCGACTTGCCCTCGCCTGCCAACTCATACTTGCCCTTCTTGAAGAACTCGGTGGAAGCCGGATCGAGTGCCAACATCACGTCTTCACCCGGCCTGTAGCCCGCCTTCTCAATCGCCTTCATGATGAAGGCGAGCGCCTCGTCGGCAGTGGCCAGGTTCGGCGCAAAGCCGCCCTCGTCACCCACGTTGGTATTATGGCCAGCCTCCTTGAGCTGGTTGCGCAATGCGTGGAACACCTCCGAGCCCATGCGCAGCGCCTCGGCGAAACGAGGCGCCTTGACCGGCATGATCATGAATTCCTGGATGTCGATCGGATTGTCGGCATGGGCACCGCCATTGATGATGTTCATCATCGGCACCGGCAGGACCGACGCCTGGCTGCCGCCGACATAGCGATAAAGCGGCAGGCCGCTGTCCATGGCGGCTGCCTTGGCAACCGCAAGCGAGACGCCGAGGATCGCATTGGCGCCGATCCGGCCCTTGTTGGACGTGCCGTCAAGTTCGATCATTGCCCGGTCGATCTTGATCTGTTCCAAGGCATCGAGCCCGGAGAGCAGATCCATGATATCGGCATTCACCGCCGCGACGGCCTTGAGCACGCCCTTGCCGCCGTAGCGCCTCTTGTCGCCGTCGCGCAGCTCGACCGCCTCGTGAGCGCCGGTCGAGGCCCCCGAGGGTACCGCCGCACGCCCCATTGCGCCGCTTTCGAGTTCGACTTCGACCTCGACCGTGGGATTGCCGCGACTGTCGAGGATTTCGCGGGCGCGGATTTCAGTGATGGCGCTCATCGGACCGGTCTCCTTGTAGGGCGCGGCCTCTCTAGCGTCGTGCCCGGCGCGGAGCAAGTGATGCCGAGGCCGGTGCGATGAGCTGGTCCCGGAAGCTACCGCCAGGCACTCTTCAGCGACTGGCCGGTCTTCCAGTTTTCGACGGCAGCGACGTCATCGCATGAAAATGCCTGGGTGTTCCGCCGCGGTGTCCCTTCGACCCAGGCAAAGACGAGGCATTGCCGGGAGGTGTCTGGGCCGTGCTTTGTGTCGAACCTGATCTCTGTCGTCGTAGCGGCTCCCGACTTGCCATCACCGTAGTCATCGATAGCGGGCACAATCTCCCCCACTGTGCGTCCGGCCACCTTGTTGTCGGCATACCATTTGGCGAAGGCGGCAAACTGTTCGCCTGCCACGCCGTCGCCGTCGGCCGCGACATAGGCTTTGAGGTCGCGAACCAGGGATTGCGCGGCTGCTTCGGCCTTTGGCTCGGCGGCTTTGCGGCGCTCCGCCCATTTCGCCTTGAGCGCCTTCAGAGTCTCGGCATTGGAGGGCGGCGGCGGCGGCGATGCAATTTGGGTCGACGGTTCGATCCGCCGGATCGGTACCCTCGACGCCTCGGCATTGAGCTGTTCGGCTTCGGCCGGTGTCAGCTTGCCGACAGCCGCGGTGCCGTGGCCCTTCTGCCAGTCGCCGATCGCTTTCATGGTTGCTTCGGATTGCAGATCACCGTCGATCGGACCGCTGTATTTGTCGAGCGTGCGCAGCGATTCCTGGAGGCGCTTGCGGTCGGCTTCCGGCTTCTGCAGCACACTGGCATGATCCGGCGCCGCGGGCCGGGCCGCCGCGATGGGAGCCCCGCCAGCCGCAGGTCCCGGCGCGGGCGCAGCGCCGCCACCTGCCGAGCATCCTGCGGGATTCTGGAAGCAGCGCTCAACTTCACTGGCGCTCTGCCCAGCCGCCGAACCAGACATAAGGGCTGCAAATCCCAGCAGGAGCAACGCGCGGCGCATGTCAGATGCCGCCGTAGGTCCCGGCGGCGAGCTGCGCCGGCAACCCGATCACCAGCACGACCGGCAGGCCACGCGACGTCTGACCGCGGGCCACGATGTGGTCGTTCGGAACGCCTGCCTTCATCTCGTAGCTGCCATTGCCGCTGAACTTGCCGCCAAAGCACGACAGCGAAAACTTCCCGCTGCCTGGCCTTTCGTTGGTGAATGTGCCGTCGCAGACTGGCTCTGCGCGCACGTTCTCGACCGTGAAGGTGACCGAGCGATCACGCCCGATCAGCGCGCCGTACTGGGCAACGCCGTTCAGGCGCGCGACGTTGCCACGGTCGTCGCGATAAAAGATCGAAGCCGGACCGTAGGACTCACCGGGCAGGGTGTCGCGCGGCACGACATAGGTATCGTCGCTGATCACCACCTTGCACTGGCAATTCACATTGTAGTTTTCACCGAGCGGGCCCAGTTCGGCGAGACGATGGCTGCATTTCGACAGCGCGGTCTCCTGCACTTCGCTCTCGCTTTGCTGCCCTTTCGTGTAGGCATCGGCATAAAGGAAGACGCATTGGCGCGGCATGGGCACGGCCACAACCTTGTGACTAGATGCCATTGTCTCGGTGTTGACCCAGTAGCGGTCTGCCATGTCACTGAATCGCAAAAACAGGGGATCCCGCCGCTCGGCCTTGCCATAGGGCGATTGCGCTGCCGGCTGGGCCGCGGCGTCCGAAGTTCCTGAGAACAGTGTGGCGGTAGCCAGGAGAACAAGAAAAGCGAGGCGGGTCATGGTCGCGATCTTGAGCTGGAAAACATGACCGAAATACGACCTGCAGGACGGGATCATCCCCGCCCGCTCATACCAGTCGGCTTTGGTTCTTGGCCGCTTCGATGAACGATGTGAACAGCGGATGGGGGGCAAACGGCCGCGACTTCAGCTCGGGATGGTATTGCACACCGATGAACCAGGGATGATCCGGAATCTCGACGATTTCAGGCAGGATACCATCGGGCGACATGCCGGAAAACCGCAACCCAACCTGCTCCAGCCGGTCCTTGTAGTTGACGTTCACCTCGTAGCGGTGGCGATGGCGCTCGCTGATGGTGTCCTGGCCATAGATAGCATGCACCACGGTTCCCCGCCGCAGGTGCGCCTCATAGGCACCGAGCCGCATCGTGCCGCCCAGATCTCCGGCGGCATCGCGCCTTTCGAGCTGGTTGCCCTTGATCCACTCGGTCATCAATCCGACCACGGCGTGGTCACACGGCCCGAATTCGGTCGACGAGGCACCTTCGAGGCCCAGCAGGTTCCGCGCCGCCTCGATCACCGCCATCTGCATGCCGAAGCAGATACCGAAGAACGGCACATTGCGCTCGCGGGCAAACTTCACAGCGTGGATCTTGCCCTCGGTACCGCGCTCGCCGAAACCACCAGGAACCAGGATTCCATGCACGTTCTCCAGATGCGCCACCGCGTCGTCGCGCTCGAATATCTCGGAGTCCATCCATTCGAGCCCGACCTTCACATTGTTGGCGAAGCCACCATGCGTCAGCGCCTCGGACAGCGACTTGTAGGCATCGAGCAGCACCGTGTACTTGCCCACCACCGCAATGGTGACTTTGCCTTCGGGTTCGCGCACCGAGCGCACCACGCCACGCCACCGATCGAGATTCGGCTCGGAGTCGGTCTCGAGACCGAAATAGCGGCAGACTTCGCGGTCGAATCCCTGGTCGTGATAGGCGATCGGTACCTGGTAGATCGTGTCGACGTCGCGAGCCTCGATCACGCGCTCGGCCTTCACGTTGCAGAACAAGGCGATCTTGCGTCGCTCGTTGGCCGGGATCTCCTTGTCGCCGCTGCGACAGACCAGCAAATCGGGCTGGATACCGACGCTCAACAGTTCCTTGACCGAGTGCTGCGTCGGCTTGGTCTTGAGTTCGCCCGCCGTCGGCACCCACGGCAGTAGCGTCAGATGGACATACATGACGCGCTCGCGGCCGACTTCGTTGCCGACCTGGCGAATGGCCTCGAGAAACGGCAGGCTTTCAATATCGCCGACTGTGCCGCCGACTTCGACCAGGACAAATTCCTCCTCGGCGGTATCGGCCAGGACGAACTCCCTGATCGCGTCCGTCACGTGCGGAATGACCTGAACCGTCGCACCGAGATATTCACCCCGTCGTTCCTTGGCGATCACACCCGAATAGATCCGCCCCGTGGTGATGTTGTCGGTTTGCTTAGCTTCGACACCGGTGAAGCGCTCATAGTGGCCAAGGTCGAGGTCGGTCTCGGCCCCGTCGTCGGTCACGAAGACCTCGCCATGCTGGTAAGGACTCATCGTCCCGGGGTCGACATTGAGGTACGGGTCGAGTTTGCGCAGCCTGACCCGATACCCACGGGCTTGCAGCAGCGCACCCAGTGCCGCTGCCGAAAGACCTTTACCAAGCGAGGAAACCACGCCGCCCGTTATGAAGATAAAGCGCGTCATGGGCTTAGAGCATACTAAGTCTTGTTGGTTTCAGCTATGGGGATATCACCTCCCGGAAGCCATTCCATCGGGTGACCGGCAGTTCGCGGCGCTGCGCGCACCGTTCTAACGTGTGGGCGCGACCGGCAGACTTGGAGATGGAGCGGCACCGCCAGGCATCGCCGGCGCCGTCTGCCCGGCCGGCACGTTGTCCATGATGGACCTCGCGCCCCGTCCCCGATCGGTCATGCTCCAGGCCATCAACAGACTGAGTGCAAAGAAGATGGTGGCCAAGATTGCCGTCAGGCGCGACAACACATTGGTCTGCCCTCGTACCGAGAACAGTGCATCCGAGCGGCCCATGCCGAGTCCGCCGCCCTCACTGCGCTGAAGCAGGATAACGACGATCATTGCGGCGGTGACGCCGACAAAGATGATCAGCAACACCAGTCGCCAATCGTGCAAAAAGCCTCGTACCGCGTCCATTATTGTCCAGGGCTAGATAGGGATGTCCGCCAAGCGGGCGCTTTTAGCCCCTTTAGGCGGCCTTGGCGATAGCCAAAAATTCATCGGCCTTCAGGCTGGCCCCGCCAACCAGGGCGCCATCGACATTGTCCGCACTCAGCAATTCGCCGGCATTGCTGCCCTTCACGGAGCCGCCGTAAAGCACACGCAACGCGCCGGCATCTGACGCCAATCCGGTCAGGACCTCGCGAATATGCGCGTGGGCTGCGGCGACCTCGGCGACGGTGGGTGTCTTGCCGGTGCCGATCGCCCATACCGGCTCGTAGGCCACGACCAGCTTCGCCGACGTTGCGCCCGTCGGTACGCTTCCTTTGAGCTGGGCTTCGAGCACGCCAAGCGTCCGCCCGGCCTCACGTTCGGCCAGGGTCTCGCCGATGCAGACGATCGGCAGCAGGCCGGCTCGCCACGCCGCCTCGGCTTTGGCGCGTACGATTGCGTCGGTCTCTCCACAATCCGCTCGCCGCTCGGAATGACCAACAATCACATGACTGGCGCCGGAGTCCGACAGCATCTCGGCAGAAATTTCCCCGGTATGGGCACCGCTGGCGCCGACGTGGCAATTCTGTCCGCCGCACAGCACACCGCTACCGGCTACGGCCTCGGCGACGGCAATCAACAAGGTCGCCGGTGGACAAATCAATACTTCGCGATCCTTCCACCCGGCCAGCCTCACCCCATCGGCAACGCCTCGGGCTAACGCCAGGGCATCGGCGCGCAGTCCGTTCATTTTCCAATTGCCGGCAATCAGCGGCAGTCTCGAACGTGCCATGCATTTCCTCGCCATTCGTCTTGTGGCGTGTCTAGCGGTACCGGGGTTTATGGTCAAAGTGCGCTTGGTTGCCTGTCAAAGGGGCTGATGGTAGGCATGGCACCCTTTCAAAAAACCCCACCGGCTCCGTGAATCAGTTCCGCAAATTCGCTCGTTTTATTGTCCTGTTTCTGCTCTTCGGCGCGCTAATCATCAGCTTCGCCTTCTGGGGCATCGGCGACATGCTCCGGACCGACGGGCGCAGCACCGAACTGGCCCACGTCGGCGGCACTCGTGTCCCCCTCTACGGTTGGGTCGGTGGCACGCCGGTGTCGGTCACCGAAGTCCGCGAGCAGTTCAATCGCCAGCTCGAAGCAATTCAGCGCCAGACCGGGCAACGGCCGGAGCCAGAGCAGGCCTTGCGTTTCGGGCTTCACGTCCGCGCCCTCGAGGAAGTGATCCAACGCGCCGTGCTCGACCACGCTATCGAACAATTCGGCCTGACCGTGAGCAACGCCGAGATCCAGGCCGCCATTGCCCGCAACCCCGCCTTCCAGGGCACCGGCGGTTCATTTGACCCGCTGCTCTTTCGTAACCGGCTGCAGCAGGCACGCATCGGCGAGGCGCAGTTCGTTTCCGACACACGTCGCGAGATCGCCGCAGGCCAGCTCTTCGCGGTCGTGCGCAGCGACGATCTCTCGCCCAAGTCATTGCGCGACGACATCTTCCGCGCCGAGAGCGAAAGGCGCGTCGCCGAGACGATCTATGTACCCGACTCCATCGTCGTCGATGTGCCCAAGCCCACCACCGAGCAACTCGGCACCTATTTCGATGCAAACAAGGCCAGGTTCCAGATCCCCGAGTACCGCGCCTTCTCCTACGTCATGCTGACGGTCGATGACATCCTGCCCCAGGTTTCGGTGTCTCCCGAACAGGTGAAACAGGAATACACGGCACGGGCTGCCGAGTTCGGTACACCCGAAAAGCGCGGCGTCGATCAGGCCATGGCCGACAGCGAAGCCAAGGCCAAGGCCATCATCGCCGCGGCGGGCGGTGGCAAGTCGCTCGAGGATGCGACCAAGGAAGTCCTGGGCAGCGCCGATGGTGTCATAAAGCTCGGCCCGGTTACCAAGAAGGAACTCCCGCCGGGGCCTCTGGCCGATGGTATCTTCGGACTTGGCAGCGGAATCGCGCCGGCGCCGATCCAGTCCCCGCTCGGTTGGCATATTGTCCGCATCAACAGTATCGAGCCTGGCAAAGCGGTGTCGTTCGATGACGTCAAGGAGAAGCTCGAGACGGAGATGAAGGCGCAGCAGGCACCGGATCTCCTGATCAGGCTGGTGACCGATTTCGAGCGCGTACTGGGCAAGACCCAGTCGATGAAGGCCGCCGCCGAAGACCTCGGCATCAAGGTCAAAACCTACGAGAACGTCGATGTCCGCGGTATCGATCCTGCGGGCAAGCAGGTTGTCATCGGCCCGGCTGCCGCCGAACTGGTCCAGGCCGCCTTTGCGACACGTGAAAGTGCCGAGAGCGAACTCCTCGAAACCCCGCGCGGCGAATACTTCGTCGTGCGGACCGACCGCATTACGCCTGCCCGCATCCCCACACTTGCCGAGGTTGAACCCAAGGTCGTCGAGGCATGGCAGAACGAGGAGCGCCGCAAGCTCGCCGACGCCAAGGTGAAGGTCGAACTCGACAAGGCAGCAGCCGGTGACGATCTGGCCGCTGTTGCCAGGGACCTCGGGCTCGAGTTTCGTACCGCCAAGCCGGTGACCCGCTTCGAATCCGACGCCGGCAACTATCTGACCCAGCCGGTGGTGCAGGAACTCTTCAAGCTCACCCCAGGCAAGACCCGGGCGGTGCGTACGGCTGAGGGTAATGTGATCGTCTACCTGAAGCAGATCGAGCTGCCCGATCTGGCCAAAGACAAGGAAGCACTCGATCGCTTCGGCAAGCAACTCGACACCATGATGGCAAACGACTTGATTCTGGAGCTCATTGCTGCCCTGCGCATCAAGTACGGCGTCACCGTCGACGAGGCCGCTTTCGCAGCCGCGTTCCGCCCACAACAACAGCAGTAGTCGCCCCGTGTCGCTCTCGCCCGATTTCGATGCCTTCGCGGTATGTTACGATTCCGGCAAGCCGCAGGTGGTTTCAACCAAGCTGGTTGCCGATCTCGACACGCCGGTGTCGGCCTATATCAAGCTCGCCGACGGCCGGGCCAATTCCTTCCTGCTGGAATCGGTCGAGGGCGGCGCGGTGCGCGGCCGCTATTCGATCATCGGTTTCAAGCCGGATGTGATCTGGCGCTGTCGCAAAGGCAAAGCCGAAATCAATCGCCGTGCACGCGCCGACGTCCAGGCCTTCGAGACGCTGGACGGACGGCCGCTCGAGACGCTGCGTCACCTGATCCGCGAATGCCAGATGGAATTGCCCGCCGGGTTGCCGCCGATGGCATCAGGCCTGTTTGGCTTTCTGGGCTACGACATGGTCCGCGACATGGAGCGCCTGCCGGACGAAAACCCGGACCCGATCGGCTTGCCCGATGCCATCATGGTCCGGCCGACCCTGATCTGCATTTTCGACCGGCTCGAGGATAACGTGACCCTCGTCACGCCGGCGTGGCCGCAGCCGGGCATCAACGCCCGCGCGGCCTATGAGGCGGCACAGGAGCGGCTGGCCGATGCCGTGTCGGACTTCGAGCGCACCCTGCCCTTCCGCGGTGACGACGCCGCCGCGCTCGACGCCCTGCCGGAGCCGCAGGCCAACATGTCGAAGGACGACTTCAAGAAGATGGTCGAAACCTGCAAGGAGTACATCCGCGCGGGCGACGCCTTCCAGATCGTGCCGTCGCAGCGTTTCTCGCTGCCCTTCAAGTTGCCGCCGCTGTCGCTCTACCGGTCGCTGCGCCGCATCAACCCCTCGCCGTTCCTGATCTTCTTCGACTACGGCGACTTCACCATCGTGGGCTCAAGTCCCGAGATCCTGGTCCGCCTGCGCGACAACATCGTCACCATCCGGCCCCTCGCCGGCACCATACGGCGCGGCGCTTCGCCCGAAGAGGACAAGCAACTCGCCGACAAGCTGCTGGCCGATCCCAAGGAGCATGCTGAACACCTGATGCTGCTCGACCTTGCTCGCAACGACGTGGGTCGCGTCGCCAAGATCGGCTCGGTGCGAGTGGTCGAGCAGTTCACAATCGAGAAGTACAGCCACCTCCAGCACATCAGCAGCCACGTCGAAGGCATCCTTGAGGATGGGCTTGACGCCATCGACGCGCTGAAGGCCGGCTTCCCCGCCGGCACCCTCTCAGGCGCTCCCAAGGTCCGCGCCATGCAGATCATTGACGAGGTCGAGCCGGTGCGCCGCGGCATCTATGCCGGCTGTGCCGGCTACTTCGCCGCCAACGGCTCAATGGACACCTGCATCCTGCTGCGCACCTGCCTGGTCAAGGACGACACCATGTATGTGCAGGCCGGCGTCGGCGTCGTGGCCGATTCGGACCTCGAGGCGGAATACCAGGAGAGCGTGCTGAAAGCCCTCGCCCTTGTTCGCGCGGCGGAAGAAGCGGTTCGGTTCGCGAGTTCTCGTCAGTGGGACGCAGGCAACACGCGCCGTTGAGCCGGTGGGACGAAGCAGGATAGGCTCCTTCCAACGAAGGAGACCCTGATGTCCGACTGGCAAAAACGCTACCAGCGCCTCGTGTTTGATCGCCCGCATCCCAAGGTGTTGCGGGTGACGATGAATCGCCCGGAGAAATACAACGCCACCGACGCGATCATGCATCGCGAACTGGTCGATGTGTGGCGCGACATCGATGGCGACGACACCGTCAATTGCGTAATCATTCAGGGAGCCGGCGGCAAGGTCTTCTCGGCCGGCGGCGACTTCGACATCATCGAAAAGAACATCAAGGACTACAACGCGCTGCTCCGCACCTGGAAGGAAGCGCGCGACATCGTCTACAACGTCATCAACTGCTCCAAGCCGATCGTCAGCACGATGCGCGGGCCGGCCGTCGGTGCGGGCCTCGTTGCCGGCATACTGGCCGACGTCTCGATCGCCTCGAAGAAGGCCAAGATCATCGACGGCCATACCCGGCTGGGTGTTGCCGCCGGCGACCATGCCTGCATCGTGTGGCCGCTGCTCTGCGGCATGGCCAAGGCCAAATATTATCTGCTGCTTTGCGAAGCCATCGACGGAGAAGAAGCCGAGCGCATCGGCCTGGTCTCGCTCTGCGTCGAGGACGACCAGCTCGAGGCAAAGGGCCTCGAAGTGGCGACCAAGCTCGCCGAGGGCGCGCAGACATCCATCCGCTTTACCAAGTACGCGCTCAACAACTGGCTGCGCATGATGGGCCCGACTTTCGATACCTCGCTCGGTCTCGAAATGCTGGGCTTCCTCGGTCCCGAGGTGAAGGAAGGGCTGGCCTCGCATCTCGAGAAGCGCAAGCCCAAGTTCGACCCCTACTCGCCCCTCTGAGGAGCAGGTCATGCGCGGACTGGATGGAAAGAACGTCGTTGTCACCGGTGGCGCCGGTGCCATCGGCAGCGCGATCTGCCGGCGCTTCGCCGGCTACGGCGCGAAGGTCGGCGTGTTCGACAAGAACATCGAAGGCGCCAGAAAGGTCGCGGCCGAGGTCAAAGGCTTCGCCTCGGGCGTCGACATCGCCGACTACGATGCGGTGGGCAAGGCGATCGCGGAGTTCGAACGCCAAGCCGGACCTACCGACATCCTGGTGAACAACGCCGGCTGGGACCGCTTCGTCAATTTCGTCGACACCACGCCCGACCTTTGGGATCAGCTCATTGCCATCAACCTGCGCGGGCCGCTCAACATGAGCCACTTCGTGCTGAAAACCATGGTGGCACGCGGCAGCGGTCGCATCGTCAACATCGCCTCCGACGCCGGTCGCGTCGGCTCCTCGCAGGAAGCTGTCTATTCGGCCTGCAAAGGCGGCATCATCGCGTTTACCAAGACGGTGGCGCGCGAGGTCGCCCGCAAGGGCATCACGCTGAACACCGTCTGCCCCGGCCCGACCGATACGCCGCTGCTGGCCGCCGTTGCCGGTGACGACGAGCGTGGCCAGAAGGTGCGTGCCGCCCTGGTCGGTGCCATCCCGATGAAGCGGGTCGGCCAGCCTGAAGACATCCCCGGCGCCGTCTGCTTCCTCGCCAGCGACGATGCCGCCTTCATTACCGGCCAGACGATCAGCGTCTCCGGCGGCTTGACCATGCACGGCTAGGCGGCCAAGGGTCCCATCCATGGAAACTCCCGGTCCCGGCGGCGGTCGGCGCATGTCGCGCGGCATCAAGCTCGCGCTGATGGGCGTGGCCGGCGCCGCGGCGCTTTATTCCTGCGCGCCGGCGATCGGCGGCGCCACGGGCGGGCTGGGCGCGCTGCCCTATCTCTGGTTCTTCGCCAATCCGTTCTTTCGCGGGCCCGCCGCCGTCTCTGCGCCGGTGACGCCGGGCTCGGCTGCCATTGCTCCCGGCACGACGACGCCCGACGCCGCCAAGGCCACACCCGCCCAGAGTCAGCGCGGCGGCTTCGGAAGCAGCGGCACGCAAGGCGGCTCCTCGGGGTCGAGCTGAACGATGCGCCGCGAGTTGGTGACCCCGCGCCCGGGATGGCAACACAAGCTCGAGGAGTTGGGCTTCGACTACTACACGCTGGACGGCAAGGCCTACTGGACCGAGCAGGCTTGCTATGCCTTCACCTCGGACGAGGTCGACGAACTCGATGCCGCGACCGAAGAACTGCAAGGCCTGTGCCTCAAGGCGGTCGAGCATGTCGTTGCCAACCAGCTGTGGGAGCGCATGCGCATCCCGCCAGCCTGGGGCGAATACATCGAACAGGTGTGGCGGCGTGGCGACCCTACCCTGGTCGGCCGCTTCGACCTCGCCTATGACGGCAAGACCCCGCCCAAGCTGCTGGAATACAATGCCGACACCCCGACCGCGCTTTACGAGGCCGCGGTCGTGCAATGGCACTGGCTGAAGGATGTGAAGCCCGACGCCGACCAGTTCAACTCGATCCACGAGAAGCTGATCGAGGCCTGGCGTGGCATCCTGCGCCGCCTGCCGCCCGAGGCGATGGTGCATTTCGCCCGCTTCGAGGACCATCCCGAGGATCTCGCGACGTCGGAATACCTGCGCGACACCGCCCTGCAGGCGGGCCTCGCCGGCAAGCCCATTGCTGTGCAGCAGATCGGCTGGAACGGGCGCCGCTTCACCGACACCGACGAGATGCCGATCCAGGTGCTGAACAAGCTCTACCCCTGGGAATGGATGATGCACGAGGCGTTCGGCGCCCATGTGCTGGGCGACACGACCGCCTTCATCGAGCCCGCCTGGAAGATACTGCTGTCCGACAAGATGCTGCTGCCGCTGCTGTGGGAAGGCTTCCCCGGCCATGCCAACCTGCTGCCGGCGTTCGACGCCGAGCATCCCGATCTCGGCGGCGCCTTCGCCAAGAAACCGATCTTCGGCCGCGAAGGCCACAACGTCACCATCGTCGGCCCGGGGGTCTTCGACACCGCGGGCGGCGAATACGGCGGCGAGGGCTTCATCTGGCAGGCCTACTGCCCCC
>ERZ890510.588-NODE-588-length-28123-cov-15.924790_pt1 | contig 28123 bp, 28 predicted proteins | sample MGYA00521265_ERZ890510 | MGnify/ENA primary metagenome ERZ890510 (study PRJEB32303, sample SAMEA104408624) | aquatic metagenome | biome: Brackish water; feature: Chemocline; material: water | place: Baltic Sea | collected 2014-10-26T21:54:00 | depth 110 m ... | reverse complement strand
AGTTGGGTACTGGAGAGTGATATGACTGGCGAAAAACTTCTATCAGAGACTCAGTAACTCTCAAAAATACCTAATCGTTGGCCCAGAATAGTATGTATACCGGTGCAATGGAACCATTCTGACTTATCGGGGTATGCCCCTAGGGTGATGGCTGGGCGGTTGCTAGGAAACAAATCCCCATCCAACGCAATACAAAAACGTTCTAAAAGCCCTGAATTAAGGGGCTTTCTACGATATACTCAGTCCAACGCAATACATTCCAATACTACGAGATACCAACAATTTGTTGGTACCTTTCGAAATGCTAAACGAGATACCAACACTAGGTACATTTTGCGACCAAGTTCGATGAGGAATTAACTAAATATCCACTTGTAGAAAACTGCATTTTTTAATGAAAGGAACGAATTATAAAAACGAAATTCAACCAAAGCACTCTCAAACTCACGATCGTATCGGCCATGGTACTTGGCGCCGCTGCTCTTAGCGTTTATACCTACGCTGGCTCAAGTACTTCAACCATGAACGTTAGCGTATCGGTTGGACATTCCTGCTCCATGGACTCCAGCCCAATGGCGTTCGGAGCCTATGACGGTTTTGTCGCAAATGCTTCGACCGCTCTTGAATCCACGGCCACGGTAGTTTCGACCTGCACCTCAGGCGCAGCGGCCCTGATCACTATGAATGCTGGTGCCTCCGCAGGATCAGGTTCGGCTGATGCGCCAGTTCGTCGAATGACTGCTGGAGCGGAAAAGTATCTAGTCTATCAAGTTTATTCAGATGTCGCTCGCGGCACGGTATGGGGAAATACCTCCCCCACAGGTGTGGCGCTTACCGGAACTGGCGTCTCTCAAACCCTTACTGCCTATGGTAGCGTCCCGGCAGCGCAACCAGCGGCCCAAGGGGTTTACAGTGACCAGCTCAGCGTCACAATTACTTACTGATGCTGACACGATCACTGACACAGGCCCCTTGTGGCCTATTTTTTTGTTGCCTGGAGCCGGCATCGCAACCGCCACCTCTATTGGTCCGAGAGGTAATTGTTAGGTTTTAAGGTATCTGCGGCGGTTATTATAGTATTTCAGAGTAAAGTATACCTACATAGTTTATCGGTCTATCCTCCTGCTATATAGTAACTAAGCCTCTGTTTTTACGGGTTTTTTTATGGTCGTTATATTTATAGCCGTATAGGCACAATAATGGGTACAACCCCACTTGGCGCAAAGTACTTTTACTCTTAACAACTACTCTTCTTCCGACACGGTCTCTTCCCAATATGGCTATGCCCTCCTTAAAAAATCAGACCGCTTGGGACTACAACTTTAACTCATAGGAAAAACTGTTAGCTTGATTAACCATTGTGTGTTAGTGTATGCAGTATGAAAAAACCAGTAAAAGCATTAGGAAATGTAACTCGTCAGGCAAATAAAAAATTGCGTCGTGAACGTATATTTAATATAGCCAAGCGTCTAATAGCAGCAAAAGGTTTAGAAGACTTTACTATAAGTGAACTTGCCGAAGAGGCTGGGGTTACTACGCCAACGATTCACAACCTATTCGGAAAAAAAAGTGACATCATTAAAGAGCTGGTCTCGAATTTAATTGAAGACATGCAGAGTATTACCCTCAACCCGCCTATCGATCCTATTGAAAATACAAAGTTCTTCGTCAATAACGTGGCTGCCACCTTCGAGAAAGATATAAACTTTTATCGCGCCGCACTTATGTCTGCAGAGCACCTAAAGTTGTTTGACCCTAGAATTCCAGGTGGACCTTTCCAGCAAGCACAGCAACTGGCAGCACCGAAAAAGGAGTGGTATGAGAGCGGGTTGCTTTTAGGAAATGTCGAACCCAGCATAATTATGAAAAAAGTTCACGATAGCAACCGACTTGCCCGAATTGACTGGGTTCTCGGCTACATTGATTTGAATCAATTTCGTCACAAGGCCATGAAGGGCATACTTTTGGTGTACGCGGCCGATGCCAGTCCCGAGCTTCACGTTTTGTTGATTGAAGAAATTAACAGACTCAACAGCCTGTAGTTTATTCCACTATCAAGTCCGTTATTAGCCACTAGTTTGTGCGGAGGCATTGCCAACTCAGTCAGATCAAACTAATAGGTAACATCAGGCAATGCATGCCTAAAAGCGCCGCCAATTTCCACGGCACATAGCTCGTATCACCCTCTTCTTGGATTTCGTCCGGTCATTCCAGCACTGAGACGCCTAAACACTCCTGCCAGACGGTGTTTCAGTGGCATTTTTGCTGATTGAACACGGTAAACTCGGCTCTCAGTGAGATCTTGGTGTGCTGACGGAGGCGCTGTCGCCGTTTTCGGCTGCCTGTTGTCGCTGTGACAGGGCCTGGCGAACTTCCAACTGACTGGCGTGACTCATATTCACTTTGAATGACATCCACACCGGTAACAGCATAATAATCGCCAGCCCCGGGCCCATAATCAGGCCCAGACCCCACGTTACCGTGCTGGATACTTCGCCTGGTTGCGCTCCAGCCTGCAAGCCTATCACGTCCAGAAACGGGCCAGCTATCAGGTAGCCAAAGGCGCCCATGAATTTGGAGGAAAAGAAAGCCGCAGCAAAAACAACGCCCTCTTTTCGCTGGCCAGTGGCCAACTCTTGCTCATCCACGATATCAGCCAGCATCGAGTGAACGGTGATCACGCGCAGAATAGTCATGGTCATATGTATTGCCCAATTGAAGCAGATCAAGGCAAATACCACCGTGCTGTTATCTGGCAGTAGGTCAAACAATTTCAACGGTGTCAGCCAGAGCAGGTTAATGCTGGTCAGGGCACAGGTCAGGCGCAGTATCTGTTGTTTTTCAAACAGCCGATTCAGTGATCTGGAAAACACGGCCGACAACAGTACCGCGAGAATAATGGGACCGGCAAACATTAAGGAAGTCTGGATTGCATCCAGTTGCCAGAAATAGATGTAAGTCACCATTAGCAATGAAGCAGTAATGCTGCCGATACCACCCACGGCCAGATCCAACATCACCATGTATAAAAAGTTCTTGTTGCGAAGTGTGATGAATATATCGCGCAGCATATTACTATCGACATTTCCTGTGCCACTGGCGAGTTTGGGAATGTATTGCCAAGTTCCGGCAATGCAGATGATGCTAAATAGTATGACAAGCAGGGCGTTGCCCCAGCCAAAAAAATGGTAATTGTCGATGAGGAGGCGGCCGTCGAGGCCATTTTCTTCCTTAAATAAAAAAATCAGAGCGGTGGCCGAGACAAGAGTGCCGATAATCCAAGCCATATTGGTGCGCACCGCGGCCAGCTGCGTGCGTTCGTGATAGTCATCAGTAATCTCTGCACCCAGGGCTAGGTAGGGCACCATAAAAAAGGTCAGAGCTGTGCGTACCAGCAGCATGCTGATCAGCAGCCAGGTAAACAGCTGGCCTTGGTCGCTCAGCACACTGCCGGGTGGCCCGTACAGCATGACAAAACCCGCAGCCATTGGAATAACAGCGGCAATCATTAACGGGTGGCGGCGGCCAATGCGCGAGCGCAAACGGTCTGACCAGGCGCCAACCAGTGGGTCGCTGATACCATCCCAGATAATTGAAATGCCGATGGCAAGACCGGTCAGTGTCCCCGACAGGCCCAGCACCTGCTTGTAGTAGAACAGAACAAAGACACCCATTGCTGCCTCTTTGAGTGCGTGACTGATAATACCCGAGCTATACAGCAGACGGTTATGCAAGCCAATACTTGAGACATCATTGGAATAAGCTTGAAAATTTCGCATTAAAAAATCATAAAATATGTTCTCAATATTATACGGAAACTATGTGCTATTGAATATAAAGATAGTTGCACAGTCCATCAGCTCATTGTTTAAAAGGCGTAAATAACTCTAATATATGGGGCTTGAGTTATAGCTCGCTTATTGTAAGCAGTATAATGAAACCCTATCTGAAAATGAGTTGTCATAAGTTCCCACAAAGTTCCCAGTCTTATCTAGAAGTCTAGTCAATATATAAAAATGATGGGATCTTCTTAATTGTCTATATCTATAGAATCTATAGGCTTTATGATTTGTCTTGGATATCAAAAACTGGTGGGTCTGGGTGGACTCGAACCACCGACCTCACCCTTATCAGGGGTGCGCTCTAACCAAGCTGAGCTACAGACCCGCTTAACTGCGGACACGCATTTTAGCTGTTATTTCTTCAGGAATAAAGACTATTCAAATAATCTAAATCAGATTGACGCCCATCACAATCAAACAGATGATTGAGCCAAACCAAGTCAGGCTTCTAATAGGCTGTGCAACATAACCCGCTTCATTTGCTGGTTGAGTATTAAAGCCAGTGATGTAGAGCAAAACAAACATGGTTCTTAGGGCTAGCCAGATCGAAGCTACTAATACATTGGCCTCAACTCCTAGGTGCATAGATAAAAGCGCAAATGTAAAAAATACAGGCAAAGACTCGCGAAGATTATGCACAGCCTTTCTCGCACTTTCGCCAGCTACTTCTCCAGACCTCTTGGTCAATGGCATAGGCAGGATAAGTTGCACCAAATAAAGCAGCCCTGTAAATAAAATGATGTTGGTCATGTCGATCTCCTATGTTTTCTAACGATTATATTTAATTCTCTAAAGCGTTCCCTTGTCTCTCATTTCTTTTCTAATTTTAGTGGCGCTAATATCAGTGATCGCCTCATCAAAAATTTCTTCATCAAATTTATAGCCCACTCCCCTGCCATAAGTAATGTTCACAATATTTGGCACTAGCATAATCTCATATTCCTGTCCGCGCCTGAAGTGATCCCTAGCTAAGCCATCTTCAATATTTTGGCAGACTGCATCCCAGTCAAATGGATTATCATCCTGGCCATGCCCGCCAGATGCGCCTTGCACATCTCGAACCTGTATAATGACCTGCCCTGTTTTTGCAACACATCTTTTAAATAAAGCTTGATGGCCATCGTGCCAAGGTTGCCATCTTCCTAGCATCTGAACTGTGGGTTTTTTCCAATCAAACATTTTTTAAAATCTCCTTGGCAAGATCTTCATGATTATGCTCATTCCATTCGGTGATATGGAAGTCTACTTTATCAGGGTTTTGAAATAGCTTGTTGGTATCTGCATATCTGCCTTCTGTAATTGTATCCATCCAGATCACCAAGTCCGCTTCAAAATTTTCTCGGGTCTCTTTGGTAGGGCAAACAAAATCACACACGACATATCGACCATGCGCTTTCTCAAAATCTGCAAAGGTTCTCATGCGCATGGATTGTCTAGCTCTTCCTTCATTAGAAAAATCCCAATCATTTGCCATCTCTCTAACCTTGTCTGCGTTATACCAAGCAGCATTTAGCAAAGGAACTAACCTTTCGGTCAGGTATGTTTTTCCACTGCCAGGCAAGCCCATGACTAATATTTTCATAATGATTAATTGGTTTTTTCGAGTGATTGATAGAGGCTAAAGAATAAATAAAATAAGGGCATGGTTGCGGCATATTTTAATAAGGTGGCTATGACCAAAAACCCTAATCCTGAGTCAAGACCAGCGATGCTACCCACCAAACCAAAAATAATTTGGATTCCCATCAAGGCTGTAGTGAGAACAAATAACTTGCTGCCAAACTCGTCGGTTGCCTGCCATGACTCCCCCAAAGAATCTAGGGCACCTTTATTACTAAACATAATGTATAGAGGAAATAATCCCAATCTTGCATACAAGTAAAATCCCGGAAAAACTAGCAGGATAAAACCGATGCCATAAGCGAGTGAGTGCAGTAAATTTCCTAGCAATAATGGAAAAAATTTCTTGATGCCTGAGAGCAATGATTGATAGGGTGATACTGCATTGCTAAGAGTGAGACCTTGAAACGCAACCATAGCTCCCCCAGATAAACCCACAGATAAAATAAGTGAAAGCGCGACTAGTACAAACAGTTGGCCAGAGATTGATGAAATAAGCTCCAAGGCAGCGCTATTTGACATATTGGAACCTACCCCCATGGACATCACAAGATGAGCCAAGGCGACTTCAACCGTCATTACCGGCAAACACAAAATAAATAAATAACTTATGTGGCGAACACAAAAACTTATAGATGAATAGAACTGCTGCATATTTGTATTATGGATTGAGGAGCCTGAAGATGAAAGTTAAAGCTTAATTTTTTTAAACTTGCGCTTTCCTACTTGGTAAATAGCGATGCTATCTTTAAGGATGGCATGCTTGGGATCAGTAATTTTCTCTTCATCAATGCGAACGCCTCCTTGTTTAATCATGCGCATTGCCTCTGAAGTACTCTCTGTCATTCCCGCTTCTTTTAATAAATTAGGAAGTAACATTGAATCCTCTTTCCAATTTAAGTTTAGCTCTTCAATATTGTCAGGAATATTTTTTTTCTGAAATTGATTAATAAAATTTTTCTCCGCTTCGTCTGCAGCTTGGTCGTCATGGAAGCGAGCTATTATCTCTTTGGCTAAAGAAATTTTAATATCTCGAGGGTTCATGCCATCGGCCTGCTCAGCTTTTAATAGTTGTATTTCTTTGGATGATTTAAAACTCAGCAAATCAAACCAACGCCACATGAGCTCGTCTGAAATAGACATAATTTTCCCAAACATTTCTTCGGGCGCTTCATCTATCCCAACATAATTTCCAAGAGATTTAGACATTTTATTTGTGCCATCTAGGCCCTCAAGAATAGGCACTGTAATAACAACTTGGGGCTCTTGGTTATAGGTTCTTTGTAATTCTCTGCCCACCAAAAGATTAAACTTCTGATCTGTGCCACCCAGCTCTATATCCGCCTCTAACGCAATGGAATCATAGGCTTGAATTAAAGGGTATAAGAATTCATGAATGGCTATGCTTTGGTTCGATTTATAGCGCTTGCTAAAATCATCTCTCTCTAACATTCGGGCAAGATTGTATTGAGAGGCTAGCTTGATAATGCCTTCGGCACCTAGCTTCTTACACCATTCTGAATTAAATCTGACTTCAGTCAGCTGCGGATCTAATATTTTAAAGACTTGTTTGGTATAAGTTTTAGAGTTTTTTGCTATGTCTGCTGCATCTAGCGGTGGGCGAGTTTTATTCTTGCCTGTGGGATCACCAATCATGGCAGTAAAATCACCAATTAAGAAAACAACTTTATGGCCTAATTGCTGGAAATGCCTTAGCTTGTTAATTAAAACCGTGTGCCCTAAATGTAAATCTGGTGCAGTGGGATCAAACCCTGCTTTAACAACAAGTTGTTTTTTTGTTTTCAGTTTAGAAATTAACTCCGCCTCGTTGAGCAGCTCGTCAATTCCGCGTTTAATTAAATTGAGGTTATCTTCCATGATTTATCATTTATTATAGTATTTAATAGACCAAAAAGTTTAATTCATATGGCCAAACCTCAAAGCACAACATTTATTTTTCCCCCTCGAGTGAAAGGTGTCAAAATTCAAAGCAGTGAGGATTTATTTCCTGTGGGTAAAATATACTGTGTTGGTAAAAACTATGAAGATCACGCAAAAGAGATGGGAGGTAGCGTTGATAGAGACCAGCCATTCTTTTTTAGCAAACCGCCACAAGCTATTACACAGTCTCCATCTATTCCCTTTCCCACTCAAACGAATGACCTCCATCATGAAGTGGAGCTCGTTGTATTCTTAAGCTCTAAATGTACCGATATAGAGCCAGCTCAAGCCGCGCAACATATCTTTGGGTATGGGGTCGGCGTTGATCTTACAAAAAGAGATTTGCAGGAAGTAGCCAAAGAGAATAGAAAGCCTTGGGATCTAAGCAAAGGGTTTGATAATTCTGCACCTATATCAAAAATTTTTAAGAACGAAGGCATCATTTTAAGAGAGGGGGAAATCAAATTAAAGATTAATGGTCAGGAGAGGCAATTCAGCAATCTTTCTCATATGGTTTGGGGGGTTGATGAGATTATTAGCTGGTTATCAAAATTTATTACTCTCAATCCTGGTGATATTATTTTTACTGGAACTCCAGCAGGTGTTGGGGCACTAAATCCTGGCGATCAAGTCGAAGCAAGCATTCAATCGGTTGGCGAGCTTTCTTTTAAATTACTGTAAAGGATTAATTAGGCCATGCTTTTAATAAAAAATTCATGGGGGGCAGCTCTCTCCTATGGTTTGCTAGCTCTATTCGTGGTTCTCATCATTTTGGATCTAGGCTCAGAATCAGAAATAAAAAAGGTTGAAGAAATCAATGAAATGCTGGCAATCCCTGCGCCGGAATTAAACCAAATTCCAACCAAAGAAATTCATGTGGTGCAAAGTGGAGAAAATTTATCCGTTATTTTTGAAAAGTATAAAGTTACATTGAATTCAACCTATCAAATTTTTAAGGCAGACAAAACGGGAGATGTGAAAAACTTAAAGCCGGGTGATAGGCTAGAATTTTCTTTTTTAGATAGCAAAATTCAATCTATTCACATCATTAAGAGCCCTTTTTTAGAATTCCAAATCCTCATTTTGCCTGAGGTGACAATTAGTAGGGTAGAGAAGATGCCTGATTTCATCCAATCGTTTAAGTCTGGAGTGATTGAATCATCATTCTATTTAACTGGCTTAAAGGAAACTATCCCAGAAAGCGTGATTATGGACTTAGCCTATATTTTTGGCTGGGATATTGATTTTATTTTTGATATTCGCGAGGGAGATAAATTCAGGATCCTTTATGAAACTGCATTCATTGATGGTGTCAAAGTAGACAATGGCAGTATTTTATTTGCAGAATTTTTTAGTAAGCAGAAGAAATTTACAGCTATAAGGAACAAAGGTAAAAGCAAAACATGGGATTACTTTAATGAAAAAGGTGAAAGTTTGGAAAAAGCTTTTTTGCGAGCGCCACTAGATTTTGCCTATGTTAGCTCCCATTTCAATCCAAACAGAAGACATCCCATCTTAAATAAAATTAGAGCCCACAACGGTGTTGATTATGCGGCCAAAAGAGGAACCCCAATCAGGGCAACGGGAGAAGGTGTAATTGAGTCAGTCGGATGGAAGGGAGGTTACGGAAGATCTGTGGTGATTCGTCATGGAGGAGACATCACAACCTTATACGCTCATATGGAGAAATATAATTCATCTTTGGCAACAGGAATAAAAGTGAAACAAGGACAAACTATTGGCTATGTTGGGGATTCAGGTTTGGCAACCGCTCCCCATCTTCATTATGAGTTTCGGGTAGAAGATAAAAGAACTGATCCTTTAACGGTAGCTCTGCCATCCGCCCTGCCATTATCAAAACTGCAGATTGCAGATTTTCAAAAACTAAGATTGCAATATGAAGAGGTATCTAATGCCTTGTTATTGCGAGATCCTAATGCACCAGCTTTTGAATAAAATTTTTATAGGAACCATGAGTGGCACCAGCTATGACGGTATAGATGTGTGCGCAATGTCAGTGGATCCAGAAATAAAACTTTTACATTTTGCCTCGTATAAGTATCCAAAGAAACTTAGAAAAGAGATTGCAAAGGTCATAGAGCATCAAACTCTTAGCCTGCAAAAGTACGGCGAGCTAGACCATCAAATTGGCATGGCTTTTGCAAGTGCTATCAATAATTTTATCTTGCAGCGCAAAATAGCGAGATCTCAAATCTGCGCTGTTGGATTGTCTGGTCAAACACTATGGCATCATCCTCAAGGCAACTACCCCTTTTCAATTCAAGCTGGTGACGCTCAGGTGATTGCAAAAACATGCAAAATTGATGTCGTCAGTGATTTCCGCAATGACCATATCAAACTGGGTGGAGAAGGAGCCCCTTTAGTACCAGAGTTTCATCAGCAAATATTTGCCTCTGCCAAACAATCGCGATTAATACTTAATATTGGTGGCATTGCTAATTACTCCTTCCTGGAAAAATCCAAAGGGTTTATGGGCTCAGATACTGGCCCCGGCAATGCTCTGTTAGATGCTTATTGTCAAAAATATCTTGATCGCCCGTTTGATAAAAATGGATTGCTGGCAAGGAAAGGTCTGATGCATTTAAGCTCTTTGAATAAAATGCTCACTCACCCTTTTTTTAAACAAAGATCTCCAAAATCTACAGGCAAGGAAGTTTTCAACCTTTCTTTTATCCCGCAAGCTCTTCTCAAGCAGCCGCATGAAAATATTTTAGCCACCTTAACTGAGTTATCCGCAATGACGATTGGACGATCAATCCAATTAAAAGAAAAGTTAGTTAAAGAGATCGTTGTTTGTGGTGGTGGAATTAATAATCTATTTTTGCTAGAGCGAATCAGTCATTACGCATCTACTCCTTTGCAGTCATCGGAGATCTTTGGATTCCAACCCCAATCAATTGAGGCCATGGCATTTGCTTGGCTCGCAAGCCAAAGAGTGAAGCAATTACCTTTAACGGTAAAAAAGAAAAAAGGTTTAGTGGGAAAGGTGAATAAATTTAAATTGTGAAGGACTCGCCACAACCACAGGCAGTCTTTGCGTTTGGATTGGTCACTATAAATCTAGAGCCAGAAAGATCTTCAACATAGTCCAGGGATGATCCGAAAAGATATGGATATGACAAGGAGTCAAGCAATATAGAAAAATCTTGAAATGGAATAATATCGTCATCAGCTTCCGGAGCGTCATCAAATTTAAAACCATACTGAAAACCAGAGCATCCACCGCCAGTTACATACACACGAAAATTATTAGTCTTATTGGTTGGAAGCAAAGATTGAATGCGCTCAATTGCACTTGCAGTTAAGTTGATAGAAAAAGATTCTTGGTTCATAAAGAATAGTTTAAAGGATTAAAGATAGGTTCGACAAAAAGATAAGAAATTTTTTTTCTATAGATACGCTATAAGAGATAAAATACTAGAAATGAGCCTTTATCTAATATACAAAACACTGCATATACTGTTTATGGTTTCATGGTTTGCAGGAATTTTTTATCTGCCTAGGTTATTTGTTTATCACGTAGAAAGCGAGAGTATGGATGTACAAAATCAGTTGTGCGTGATGGAGAAAAAATTATTTAAATTTATTACTCCCCTCGGCATTCTGGCCATGGTGTTCGGCGTCTTAATGGGCTTGCTCAGCTCTGATTTAGGGGCGTTCTTTTCTCAAAATTGGATTATCGTGAAGCTCGTAGTTGTATTGGCTCTAATTGGCTATCAAGCATTTTGCTGGAAAATTTTAAAAGAGCTAAAGTCGCAAAATCATAATTGGACGGGATTTAAACTCAGATTATTTAATGAGGCGCCTGTTCTATTATTGCTTGTCGGTATTATTGCTGCGGTGTTTAAGTTTTAAGTGTAATTTAATTCTGTCAACCTATCTAATGATACAACTGCACTTACTAAATAGAATATCAAGAAAGTTATAACCGAACGAAACTAAGCTCTTCAAATTTGATATGATTGCAGATTCTTGGTGCGTCTTTGGTAAATCAAAGATGTAAGAAAACTGAAACAATAAATAAACTTTTACAATATTATTAGAGCAAGTGCCCTTAAAACGAACAAATTCAGATCTCCTCTTTAAAACAGCTCAAACCTTAATGCCTGGCGGGGTGAACTCTCCGGTTAGGGCATTTAAGAACGTTGGTAATAATCCTATTTTTTTTAAGTCTGCAAAAGGTCCAATCCTCACAGATGAAGATAACAATCAATATATTGATTTTATAGGGTCATGGGGGCCAATGATTCTTGGGCATTCAAATCCTCTTATTGTGGAGGCCTTAAAAAAACAGCTTGAGCTAGGAACTAGCTATGGGGCACCAACTAGCATAGAAAGTGGCCTTGCAGAACTTATAAAAAGTCAGATTCCAAGCATGGAAAAACTCAGAATGGTAAATTCAGGGACTGAAGCAACCATGAGCTGTATTCGTTTGGCGCGTGGTCATACTGGAAAAAATAAGATTATTAAGTTTACTGGCTGTTATCACGGCCATGTAGATTCATTGCTTGTAAAGGCGGGCTCAGGGGTTTCAACATTCGGCTTGCCAGACTCGCCAGGGGTGCCAGATGAACTTGCAAAATTAACTTACAGCTGCCCTTATAACGACATAGAATCTGTGACGAAAGTTGCAAATGAAATTGGGGAAGATTTGGCGGCTATTATTGTCGAGCCTATTGCTGGGAATATGGGCTTTGTTCCAGGTCAGAGTGCTTTTTTAGAAACTCTAAGAAAGTTATGTGATCAAAATCAAGCGCTTCTAATATTTGATGAAGTCATGTCAGGCTTTAGGGTTGCACTAGGTGGAGCCCAGGATTTATATAATATAGAGCCTGACCTGACTGCCTTGGGGAAAGTGATTGGTGGCGGTCTTCCTGTTGGAGCATTTGGAGGCAAAGAGTCTGTTATGAATCAATTGGCTCCCCTAGGCCCCATATACCAAGCTGGTACCTTGTCAGGCAACCCATTGGCGATGAGTGCTGGGATAGCGCTCCTATCAGAGTTAATTAAAATTAATCCTTTTGAGAAGCTAGAATCTGCTTCAATATTTTTTCTCTCTCATATCAAAAGTCTGCTTGACGCCAAGGGCATTCCTTTCTCTCACGCTTCGATTGGTGGAATGTTTGGATTTTTCTTTGCCGAAAAACTTCCAGTAAATTTTGATGAAGTAACAAAAGCTGACGATGCTTTATTTGTTAGGTTCTTTAACTTAGCACTCCAGAACGGACTATACTTTGCACCATCAAAATATGAGGCTGGGTTTATTTCTACGACACATAGCCGACAAATTCTTGAGCAAACAATTGAAAAAATAAATCTTACTGTAAAGGAGCTTTAAAAATGAAAAATGATATTAGCGCTATTGGAAATGCTTTGGTTGACACCGTTTTCAAGGTGCCGCATGAGATGATTAGGGAGCTCGGATTAGAAATTGATCAAATGAACTTATCCAATGCTGAAGAGCAAGCGCCTATTATTAAGCGACTCATCGAATCTGGCGCAGAGACTATTTCCGACTGCGGAGGATCAGCAACCAATAGCTTGGTTGCCGCCTCAAGCTATGGCGCAAAATGCTTTCATGTGTGTAAAGTTACCAATGATAAGGACGGAGAAACGTATTTAAATAGTCTAAAGGATGCAGGCGTGGCTCATAAAGGCAATATGGCAGCCTTTGGATCTATTCCAACAGGCAAATGCTTAATCCTGGTTACACCAGATGCAAAAAGGTCAATGATGACCTCATTGAGTATTAGTTCGGAGATGGATGCTCTTGACTTAGATTTAGATAATATTGCGAATTCAAAAATTTTTTATATTGAAGGCTATATGGTAACAAGCAATAAAAATTATCAGTGTGCTATAACCATATTGGAGCATTTAAAAAACTATCCAGAAGTAAAAATCGCACTTTCACTCTCAGATCCAGGTATTGTTGCTGGATTTAGAGACCAGTTTCAAGAAATTGAATCCTATGGTTTGAGCTATGTCTTTGGCAATGACGATGAGGCAATGGCTTTTACAGGCACTTCAGATATTGAGCAAGCTCTTTTGGCGCTGCAGTCAAAATCATTTACCTCAATTATTACTATGGGCGGTGATGGAAGCGCGGTGGTTACACCTAGCGAGGTTCTGAGGGTAGATGCTATCAACATTAATCCAATTGACACGAATGGAGCTGGTGATATGTTTGCTGGCAGTTTTTTGTATGCTCTACTTCAGAATCATGATCTCAAAGCATGTGCTGAGTTTGCAAACTTTGGTGCAGCAAGAATTGTAGAAACCTTTGGGCCCAGGCTGTCTAAAGAGAGGTATGTTGAAACCTTAAAAAGTTTTCAAAAAAGCTAGCTAATTGAGCCCCTTTCTGATAATTTCATGCGCCTTGAGAATTTTTTAAATACATATGCCAAAAAAAGCTGACATAAACAAAGCAACTCCTTCTGCAAAGAAAGCGCCTATAAAAAAAGCGCCTGCAAAGAAAGCCCCTACTGCCAAGAAGCGCTCTACTCCTCTTTCCTCTTATCAAGGTAGAAAAGGAGAAAAATATATGAGTGCTGTAATGAAAAAACATTTCACCGCTGTTCTTATGGAGTGGAGAGAGCACTTAAAAGAAGAGATGCAAAAGACATTTGCCCATTTAAAGAACAAGGGTGAGTCTTACGCTGATCCAATTGACAGAGCGTCTCAAGAAGAAGAATTTGCATTTGAACTCAGAACAAGGGATCGAGAAAGAAAACTGATCAATAAAATTGCAATGTCGCTCGATCAAATAAAACAAGATGACTATGGATACTGTTATGCTTGTGGAATAGAGATTGGAGTAAAGAGACTTGAGGCAAGACCAACAGCTACTCATTGCATTGACTGCAAGACATTGGATGAAATTAAAGAAAAGCAACTTGGTGGCTAATACGCAACTCTGCCAAATGCACCTAAGCTTTTGATCAAAAAAAATAAACCCTCAGCTACCAAGCCCCCAAAAATATTAACTGACAGTAAGTTCAGCCCTCTTTCCCTGGAGGTTGTTAGATCACTTAAAAAGGCTGGATTTCAAGCGTACCTTGTTGGAGGCTGTGTAAGAGATTTGCTGGTTGGCATCACAGCAAAAGATTTTGATGTCTCAACAGATGCAACTCCTGAGCAAGTTAGAAAGATATTTCGATCCTCTAGAATTATTGGAAAAAGATTTCGTCTGGTGCATGTCTTTAGCCGCAATGAATTAATCGAAGTCTCAACGTTCAGGGCAGATGCTTCGAACTCAAAAAATAAGGCGGGGCTCGTTAAAGATACTGATGGAAAAATTTTAAGAGATAACGTCTGGGGAACTTTAGAAGAAGATTGTATAAGACGAGACTTTTCGATCAATGCGTTATATTTTGATCCTGTAGAAAATATTCTGCATGATTTCCATCACGGACTGCAACACATTCAAAAAAAAATGATTGTTTCCATTGGCGATCCAATGCTTCGATTTGAAGAAGATCCAGTAAGAAGTCTTCGCGCTATTAGATTTAGCTCAAAGTTAAATTTTAAAATCTCTGGTGATGTTAAGGAGGCTATTTATCAAAAGGCTCCTCTGCTAGAAAATATTTCTAATGCCAGGCTCTTTGATGAGTTTTGCAAAATCTTCCTTTCCAAGGAAGCTTTAAATAATTTTGAAAAACTACAGTCATTTGGTGCTTTAAAACATCTAATAAACACTTCTCACTATCCTGCTGATTCTTTTGGACTCAGATTTCAACATGCAGCTTTAACTAATACTGATAATCGATTGAAGGCAGAGAAATCTATAACACCAGGTTTCTTGCTAGCAGCCCTCATGTGGCCTCAATTGGTTGATGCCACCAAAGAGGAAGGGGCATTAAATCTTAAAAAATTTTTTAGAAGCATGGATGGTGTCATCCGAGAGCAACAAGAATTAACAGCCATCCCTAGAAAATTTCATGGTTACATTAAAGATATTTGGTCTTTGCAACTTAAGCTAGAAACACGTCTAGGCCATCAGCCCTACAAGATATTAAACCACCCAAGATTTAGAGCTGCCTATGATTTTTTATTGCTCAGAGAAGAGGCTGCAATGGACTCGCAGGGAATTGGGGGTTGGTGGACTGAGTTTCAGGCAGTTAATCGACCGCGAAAGATAGAGATGCTTCAAGTCTTAAGAGATTTAAGAAAAGGTCCTGTAGAGAAAAAATTTGGTTTCTTGGAAGAGTTAAGCTAATCTTTACAAAACGGAAATAAAACCCTCATGGAACCAGCTTTACAGGAAGCCCCACTTCCAAAATACATAGCCATAGAAGGGCCTATTGGGGTTGGGAAAACCACTCTTGCCCATAAAATTGCTCAAACATTTAACTATGATGTTTTTCTTGAGCAGCCCACAGAAAACCCTTTTTTAAAAAGTTTTTATAGAAATCCTAAACAATCTGCGCTTGCTACACAGCTATTTTTTTTATTTCAAAGGATGCAACAAATTGAAGATTTAAAACAACGATCATTATTTGAGCCCGTTCGAGTGGCAGATTTTCTTATTCAAAAAGATCGCCTATTTGCTGAGGTGACTCTCTCAGAAGAAGAGATGGGTCTATACGACAAAGTTTACGAGCACTTAACGCTCGACGCACCTTCGCCAGATCTTGTGATTTATTTGCAAGCTCCAGTTGAAGTGTTGCTGCATAGAATCAATAAACGAGGCAACCCAGATGAAAAATTTTTAACGGTGGATTACTTGGAGAGATTGAATGATGCTTATTCCAAATTCTTCCTTTATTTTGAGAGCGCGCCGCTATTAATTATTAATGCCTCTGATATTGATTTGGAGAGCGGGGGCTCAGATTACGACATGCTGATCAATAAAATTATGTCGGATCCGAGAGGTAAAAATTTTATTAACCCCCAGCCATCTATTTTTTAAAGCTGGTGAGGCAACATTGTGAATGATAAGATCTATCAACCACCAAAAAACTTAATTAATCCTTATATTGCAGACTTAGATCAGTATGCATCCATGTATCAGGAATCCATTGAAGACCCGACGACATTTTTTGGAAACGCAGCTCGTGAAAATCTTTCATGGATAGACCCTTTTACTAGAGTTCATAATGATAATTTCTCAGAAGCTCAATGGTTTGAGGGAGGTAAGCTAAATGTTGCTTATAACTGTATTGATCGGCATTTAGATAAAGATGGTAGGAAAATTGCTCTTATATGGGAGGGTGATGAGCCAAATCAATCTCAAGAAATTTCGTATTTAGAACTTCACAAGAATGTATGTAAGTTTTCAAATATTTTAAAAGATCTGGGTGCTGTTAAGGGATCTAAAATTTGTATTTATATGCCAATGATTCCCGAGGCTGCCTATGCAATGTTAGCTTGCGCAAGAATTGGCGCTATTCACTCAGTGGTCTTTGGTGGATTTTCGCCTGAAGCTTTAAAAGATAGAATTTTAGACTCCTCCTGCAGCATTGTTGTGACCTCGGATGAAGCAATTCGAGGTGGGAAAAAAATTCCATTAAAGAATAATGTTGATGCTGCTCTTGCGAACTGCCCAGACGTTCAACATTGCTTGGTAATCGCCAGAACAGGAATAACAACCTCATGGGTCCCAACAAGAGATGTTAGATATCAAGAGGTTTTCTCTACTGCATCTGACGTCTGTGAGTGTGAGCCCATGGATGCTGAAGACCCATTTTTTATTTTGTACACTTCTGGCTCCACCGGAAAACCTAAGGGCGTGATGCACACCACAGGAGGTTATTTACTGGGAGCGCATTTGAGTTTTAAATATTTATTTGGTTACAAGGAAGAAGATAAATATTGGTGCACAGCAGATGTGGGTTGGATTACAGGGCACACTTATATTTTATACGGGCCTCTCTCAAACGCTGCAACGAGTTTAATGTTTGAAGGCATTCCAACCTACCCCAACCCATCAAGATTTTGGGAGGTTTGTGATAAGCATCACATATCTATTTTCTATACTGCTCCAACTGCGTTGCGAGCATTAATGGCCCAGGGTGATAAATATGTCAAGCAAACCTCTAGGTCCTCGCTAAGACTCTTAGGAACTGTTGGAGAACCAATTAATCCTGAGGCGTGGGAATGGTATTACAAGGTGGTTGGGAATTCAGCATGTCAAATTATTGATACCTGGTGGCAAACAGAAACAGGCTCTGTTCTCATATCCCCAATTGCTGGTGTCACTCCAGTAAAACCAGGCTCAGCAACCCTCCCATTTTTTGGGGTCAAGCCAGAATTGGTGGACGAGCATGGAACAATCTTGGAGGGAGAAAGTTCTGGTAATTTGGTTATTTCACAATCTTGGCCTAGCCAAATTAGAAGTATCTATGGAGATCATCAACGCATGATTGAAACGTACTTTTCAACTTATCAAAATAAATATTTTACTGGCGATGGAGCGAAAAGAGATGCCGATGGATATTTTTGGATTACTGGCAGAGTGGATGATGTATTGAATGTATCAGGCCACAGGCTTGGAACTGCTGAAATTGAAAGCGCCCTGGTGCTTCATCCCAAGGTTGCTGAAGCTGCAATTGTTGGTTTTGATCACCCTATTAAAGGACAGGGTATATACGCCTATGTGACCTTGATGGTTGACGAAGAGGATTCAGCGGAATTAAAAGTTGAGCTTCAAAAATTTGTTGCCAATGAAATTAGCCCGATTGCGAAACCAGACTTAATCCAATGGGCGCCAGGGCTGCCAAAAACTAGATCTGGAAAAATTATGAGAAGAATTTTAAGGAAAATAGCAGAGGGAGATTTTAATACTCTTGGGGACACCTCTACTCTCGCTGATCCGGCCGTTGTAGAAAGCTTGATTGCAAATAAATTAAGCCTATAAAAAACTTATATATATGCAAAGCGCTCCAGCTATTGCCAACGTCAAAATCATCACATTAAAAAAAAATGGAGCTCTCTCTTTTTCAATATCATGCGTTGCTTTGTAAAAATTTCTTGGCGCAAATAGCAAGATTGCTGAATTAAAAAGATGCAAAGAAAGTAAGAGCATTACAAACCAATGCCTTTGCTCTAACAACGCTAAAAAACATAAAGCAATGTAAGGGGACTCAAGGCTTAATAAAAATTTTCTATTTACGGGATTGAACAGAAAGCCTAGGATGTTTAAATGATGTTGGAATAGTGCTGCTAAAAATAGGCTATTAGTAAGATACAAGCAACCCAAGAAAAAAGTAACCATCAGAGATCTTAAATTAACGACCAGGTTTTATGTAGCTCATGAAAAGCTGCTATTTGATCATCCTGCAATTTCACTAAATGAGCTTCCAGGCTCCATAAGGCAATAGGATGGAGCTTTGAATCTACATCATCATAAACCTCCTTCACCAGCTCATCTGATGAGCAGGAAGCTAGAAGCGTGAGTTTTTCCACTACCTTTTGCTCTCTTTTGAGTCTGTGCGCAATGATCCAATCCACTACCTCAAATGGATCCCCTAAAAAATCTCCATGCCCCGGACCAATTCTTGTAAATTGATAGTTTTTAAGCAATGCAAGCGAATCAAGATATTCCTTCATGGAACCATCTGGATGGGCAATAACGACTGTAGAACCATTCATAATATGGTCGCCTGTCAGAAGGGTCTCCTCTTCTTTAATTAAGTAACATAGGTGATTTGATGCGTGTCCAGGTGTATGCAACACTTCAATTGAGTACTCCTCCGTGGTTATTATGTCGCCGTGATGAAGAACCCGATCAGGCTTAAAAGTCTTATCTTGCCTCGAATCGTCTTTTGCCACTAGTCGCCCCATCAATGGAACTCCTAGCTTTTCTGCTAATACTTTAGCGCCAGGCGAGTGATCTGGGTGTGTATGAGTAACTAAAATTCTTTTAATTTTATTTGCGCCAAGCTCCAGGAGATGGGAGAGGTGTTTATCAATTTTTGGCCCCGGATCCACCAAAGTTATATCATCCACCCCAATCAAATAACTATTAGTTCCTGGTCCGGTAAACATGCTGCCATTTGGAGCTGTTACACGTTGAATAATAGATTTATAAGTCTTCATATCCGTCCTCTCCTGGCAAAAAACCAACCCATGCTCCATCTTTCTTAATAAACTTAGGCAGAATTGTAGGGATACCATCATCCTCAATGTCTTGATAATAATTAAAAGCTTCGTTTCTTGAGGTGAATTCATTTAATTTCGTAAGACTTATAATTGTAGGCATCACCATATTCATTTCACCGTCATTATTTTTCTTGAGCGCTTCAGCTGGAGAAATCCAGAAACTTTCTGTTAACTCAAAGCCATCATGAATACCTAATTGTTCTGAGTGGACTTTTGCAATAAAAAATCTAGTATCAAATCTTTTGGGTTCAATTTCAGGGGTGATCCAATGAGCAAATGGAACAATATAATTTGCACGCAAATGAAGCTCATGCTCAAAACACATATCATTGAATCCAATTTTACCTGCATTAAGCTGACGCCTATATTCGTCCAGCTTATTTGGATCTTGCAATAATTCGTCATGTTTATTGGTCAGCAAAATTCCTGCTTCCTCAAAACATTCTCTAATACAAGCTACCCAATATGCCAAGCCATCAGCATGCAAGCTCAGCTTAGATGAAGCCTGAACATCACTTAGGCCTTCGCAGTGCTTATAAATAGCTGGAGATGAGTCCTCTGCATCAATTTTGCCACCAGGAAAAACATAGACACTACCAAATGCAGACCTAGTGCTTCGCTTAACCATAAAGACCTCAAAGCCATCAAGACTCTCTCTCATTAGGATAACTGTAGCAGCTGGTCTGATTGGTGTATTCATAATTAGTATCGATATTTATTATCCATTAGAATAAGCCTTTATGGAAATCACTGAATCAGTAGAACATGACCTTAAGCAAGCGCCGGCATGGTTTCATGCCTCTATTGCGATTAAGCCTCGGCTAGAAGATTTACAGCAACCCTTGGGCAATTTGAAATACCAAGTTTGGGATAGAGAAGAAACAAATAAGATTGTGATATTAATTCATGGAACTGGGGCGCATAAAAGATGGTGGGACCCAATTGCCCCTCTCTTCACTCAAGATTTTACAGTGATTGCACCAGATCTTCCTGGAATGGGTGAGTCAAACCATAGAGCTAAGTATGATTTTGAAGGATTTAGTGATTCAATATTGGCAATCCTAGATCAGGAAGATATTACTCCTGCTAATCATAAAATTTATTTTGTTGGGCATTCTCTTGGGGGTCACCTGGCTGGATTTATGGCCTCTGAGTTTCCTGAACTAGCAGCAGGTTTAATCATGATTGACTCTCCCATTAGACCTCCCTCATACGATTACGAAGAACACATTAGTACTGGGCCATTAAGAAAAATTAAGTACTATGAAGACAAAGTATCAATTCTAGAAAGGTTCAGATTAATGCCTGCACAAGACTGTAAAAATTCTTGGTATCTTAGATATATAGCTGAGTATTCCATACAAAATGTTGATGCTGGTTGGAGATGGCGATTTGATGATAAATTATTTGCAACCCTTAAAAGACTTCAAGGCTATGAATTTAATTTTCAATGCCCGAGCCTGTTTATTGCTGGCGGCAACAGTTTATTACTAGGGTCAAAAATTATGAGTTACATCAAAGAAGAGTTTAAGGGCAGAATGTCAATTGAAGTCATTGAAAATGCTGCGCATCATATTCCTCTAGATGAGCCTATAGGCCTAATCTCAATTATTAATGAGTATTTAGATAGATGGGGTACTAAGTAAGATGAAAAAGTTATTATTGATTTTAGCTATTCTTTTGTTGGGAGGGCTATTTGGAATCTATCAATCTACTAATGTTGTACCTTTTCAGCCCCTCACAGGCTGTGAGAGCAATGAAGAGTTAAACGTTGTATGTGGGTTCAGCAACCCAGAAGATCTAGCTTTAACACCAGATAATAACTATTTTATTCTATCTGAATATGGCGGGCAAAAACCTATCCAAGAGGTCCTGCCTGGAAAGCTTGCTCTCTTTCATATCCCGTCAAGAACCAAAAAAATACTCCCAATTACTATTGGCGTGAACTCTTGGGGTGACAATTCTTGCTCAAGAACAAGCGATGAAATAATTGCGCCCCATGGTCTTGATCTTATCGAACGACATGATGGGAAATTACAACTTGCGGTAGTAAGTCATCTGCCTGATGAGAGAGTTGAAATGTTTGAAATTATAGAGCAAGGGGAAAGCTGGGCTGCGATATGGCGGGGGTGCGTTTCTACTGATGAAAAATATTACCTTAACGATGTAAGCTTGCAGCCTGATGGATCATTTTATGCATCTCATATGTTTGACATAAACCTCTCCTTAAATCAATGGGTGTTTAATTACTTTTTTAAATTTGATACGGGTTTTGTTGTGACTTGGAATCCTGCTTCAGAATTTTCAGAATTAATTGAAACAGCGGGATCTTACCCCAATGGCATTATGTTAGATCTCGAGAAAAATAGATTAGCCGTCAATTATAATCTAGGGGATGAGACGCTCCTATTTGACCTGGAGACTCTTGAGATTGTTGGTAGATTTAAAAATAATGGTCCAGATAATGTAGTCTTGCGTGATGGATATATCTGGGTAACTTGGCATAACTTTGGACTACAGGACTTTGCAAAATGTACAGGGAATATTAATTGCACCTTGCCATGGTCTGTAAGTAAATTAGATAGGGATACCCTTGCCGAGCTAAAGACTTATTCATTTAAGAGTAGCAATATGGGCGTTGGAACAGTCGGAGTAAAAGTTAAGAATGAGTTATGGTTCGGCTCTTTTAAATCCAATAGACTGGCCTATATAGAATTATAAATTTCAAAATTAATTAACAGTAAATCACAACATGAGCAATGAAACGGGGTCTTTCGTAAAACCTTTGAGCATCCATGATGTTCAATCTCTGCTTCCGACTAAGAAGCTAGATGGGCATAAGGGGCAACATGGGAAATTACTCATTGTTGCTGGTGATGAGGGTTATGGCGGAGCTGGTATCTTAGTCTCTGAAGCGGCCATTAAGACTGGAACTGGTCTAGTTAAACTACTTACTAGAGAGGCATATGTCTCTGCAGCGCTTGCCAGAAATCCTGAGGTAATGGTTTACGGTGGTGAGAATGCTCAAAACCTAGAAATGCACTTTCCCTGGGCAGAGGTTTTTCTCTGTGGGCCAGGAATGTTTCAAAATTATTGGTCAGAACAACTATTATATAAGTTGCTTATATTTACCAAGGAAGAAAATCTACCAATTCTCTTGGATGCTGGTGCCTTGAGACTTTTAAGCATGGAGCCATTTAAGCAAATGTCATTACCTCAAAATTTAATTATTACCCCTCACCCTGGTGAAGCTGCGAATCTACTAGGAACAACTCCTGCTGTGGTTCAAGCTAATCGATTAAAGGCAGCAAAAGATCTGCACATGATATTTGGCGGCACAGTAGTTTTAAAGGGGCATGGCACTATTATCTTCGATGGAAATACCTGCCATTTGTGTTCAGTTGGTGGGCCCGAGTTAGCTGTAGCAGGATCAGGAGATGTTCTATCTGGAATCATTGGATCTTTGTTATCGCAAGGGTTAACACCTGGAGAGGCTGCTATAAGTGGGGTCGCCATTCACAGTAATGCAGGTAAACAATTTGCTCAACATACGGGCACAATAGGTCTTGCAGCTAGTGAGCTTATTTCCTATGCCCGAAATCTATTAAATTAGTTTGTTATGTTAGAACTGATACTCAATAACGAAGCAGATACCCTGGCACTAGGTGCAGCTATAAACCTGGCAATAAATGCAATGGAAGGTCAGGATATAGAGGTTCATCTAAGCGGGAATCTAGGCGCAGGTAAAACAACTTTAGTGAGGGGTATTTTGCACAATGCTGGCTGGCAAGAATCGGTAACCAGCCCTTCTTATACTCTTTGCGAGGAATATGAATTGAATGATCAACTATTTCTGCATATAGATCTATATAGAACAAGTGCTGCAGAAGATATTGAAATTCTAGACTTGGATCGAAGGACCGAAAAACAAAAAATAATTTTTATTGAATGGCCAGAGAATCTAGTAGCCAAAAGATCTTCTCACCTTATAATTGAGTTACTTCATCATAATCAAATAAGACAAGCGCGAATCTCAGCAGAGAGTGCTGCAATAGAATCATCAATTAAGGCCTATTATGAAAAAATTTAGTCTCAGTATCTTAGTGATTTTGTTCTGTTTTCTTGGAGTAACCGAGAGCGCTGAAAACCATGTAGCTTTTGGAAATATTACTGAATTAGAATCTGGTAATCTAAGAATAGTTTTCACTCTCGAGCAAGTAGCCTTGATTAACTCATATGCTCTGGATGACCCCTCAAGAATAGTGATTGATATAAAAAATGTGACCTTAAAAGGTTCGGTAGATGCTTCAAAAATTTTACCTATCAAGCTAATTCGCGCATCTGAAATAAATGACAATGTTCGAGTAGTTATTGATCTAAAGGGTTCTGTCTTTTGGAAAAAACCCTGGCAAGTCAAGCATAAAGATCGAGTTGATCTGATCTTAGAAATTAAAAGAGATAAAACCATCACTAAAAATCTCAGAGATATTATTGTTGCAATAGATGCAGGACATGGTGGTAAAGATCCAGGTGCTGTGGGTAAGAATTTATTGGAAAAAGATGTCACCCTGCTTATTGCGAAAGAGCTAGAAAGAACCCTGAGGGATACTGATGGCTATCACCCAGTCATGATCAGATCAGGTAATAAATTTGTTGCTTTAGATGACCGCTATCAAAATGCTAGAAAACTGGGCGCTGATTTATTTGTATCAATTCATGCGGATGCTTTCAGGCTATCATCTGTGAAAGGGTCATCAGTCTATGTTTGGTCAGAAGAGGCTTCTTCAATTACAGCAGAGAATTTATCTAAATCTGAATTGACTAACAATCCCGAGGTGCGATCTAAGATTGGCAAATTAGATGTGAGAGATTTTGATGAAGATGCTGCTAGAACAATTTTTCAAATTGCCTATGAGGCAAAGATTAACAACAGCATTGTTCTGGCTGAAAAGATCATTGAGCAAATGAAGCGAGATCCTTTTACCAGCATGCATAAACCAGGGGTCGAGTTTGCAGATTTTAGAGTATTAAAATCTATTGATATTCCATCTGTATTAATTGAATCAGGATTTATTTCTAATCCGGATGACGCAAAGCGGTTGGAAGGCAAGGCGGGTCGAAGGATGATTGCAAGAAGTATTTTTTTGGGCATTCATGATTACTTTAAAGAGAAACCAAAACCCAATACCTTTATGACCGATGGTCCAAAAAATATTGTGTACGAGATTCAGAAAGGAGATGTGATTTCCGAAATAGCTATTCGTTTTGGTGTTAATATTAATGAGATTATCCAATGGAATAATCTAAATAATAAAAGTATCTATCCCGGGCAAAAAATTAAAATTTTTATCTAATGTGGAATTTAAAAGAGAAGATGGTTGTGATCACTGGTGCGACTAATGGGATCGGGAAAGCTGCTGCATTAGAGATGGCTAGGCATGGCCCAAGAATGCTATTAACCTTCCGCAACCAAAGTCTTGCAGATGATCTCTCTCTGGAATTACAGACTGTGAATCCAAATCTAAAATTAGATTTTCTGTACTGCGATTTCTCTAACCAGGAATCAATTAGGAAGTGCGCCGCAGAAATTTTAGCATTGAATCAAAGAATTGATATTCTTGTTAACAATGCTGGTGTGGTTAACACGGCTTACCACGAAACATTAGAAGGAATTGAGAATACATTTGCGGTGAACCATCTGGGTTACTTTCTATTAACTAATTTAATCTTAGGGAAAATGCTTGGAGAAGAGGAAACTAGAATTATTAATGTCTCATCTGCGGCTCACTCCTTTGTTAAAAAAATAAACTGGCCAGATATCAATTTTAAAGATAATTTTGGCATCGGCATGACTGCATATAGCCACTCAAAGTTAGCCAATCTTCTTTTTACACGCTACCTAGCAACCAAACTTTCCACTTCAAATGTAACCGTGAATGCTATTCATCCAGGTGGCGTTAACACCGCATTGGGCAGTCAAAACAAAGCTCTATTTGGAGTGATACTCAAAGTGCTTTTAAAACCTTTTTTTCGCTCTCCTTTCAAGGGAGCGGCAAGTATTGTTTATTTGGCGACCAAAGATAATGATGGTGTGACTGGAGAGTATTTTATAGATTGCAAAGAGGCTAAGTCTTCATCTTATTCAAAGGACCTTGGAGAGGCTCAAAGATTATGGGAGCTTTCTGAGGAGCTCGTCCATCAACAATTTACGTTGTAGCCCTAGTTAAAATTCTACAGGGTCAACGTTCACTGACCATCGAACTTTATTAGATTTTTTATTTTCAGATAAAGTTTTAATAAGGGTTTGAAGCATGCTATTTAGATTTGTTCTCGTGGGAGCCTGAAGAACTAGCTGATGCTGATAGGAGCCCCTGAGTTTCGCTTGCATCGATGGAATGGGGCCGACCAACATGCAATGCTTTGAATTCACTGTGCTTTTGAGCTCATGTAAAAAATCAAGATTTGTTTGAGCTTTTGGGGAAGACGCTTTAATAATTGCTTCAAATGCATAAGGCGGCTGATTTAAAGCTTTTCTTTCGATCATAATAGAGTGAGCAAAGTTCCAATAATTACCTTGTTTTAGTTGTAATAAATTCTTATCTTCGGCATATCTTGACTGCACTAGAACCAAAGCGTTACCGTCAGCTCTGCCGGCCCTGCCCGCCACCTGGATTAATTGTTGGCCCATCTCTTCTATTGCGCCTGGATGTAAGCTTGTAACGCCCTGATCCACATCAATCGCAACCACTAACTCTAGGTTTGGAAAATCATGCCCTTTAATTAGCATCTGTGTGCCAATTAAAATACTACTTTGAGAATCACGGATAGTGTCAAGGAGGTGCTCCATGGAATGAGTTTTCTTGGTAGAGTCTTTGTCCATTCTATAAATTGAAATCTTGGGAAATAGTTCTTGTAGTGTGATTTCAAGCTGCTCGGTTCCTGTCCCAATCAATGCTAATTGCTCTGCTGAGCAAGCAGGACAGTGCTTGGGCACTCCAAATGCTGAATCACACCTGTGACAAATTAAGCGATCCTGATGATGATGAAATACAAGACTTGATTCGCAGCTATTACAGATGGCGCGCCAATCACAGTTGGCGCATATAAACTGAGGAGCAAAGCCACGACGATTAATAAAAATCATGGCTTGTTTTTTTTGCTGTAGCGTTGCTGCAATAGCTTCAATGGCTTGAGGTGCCAACCCACTTTTTAAACTGGTTTCATTGATATCTAAAATTGAAAATTTAGGCGGGTTTTGTTTGGTGATTCTTTTAGTTAATTTAATGATCCCAAATTTTTTTTCTTCTACTGAACGCAATGTCCTCAATGAAGGGGTTGCTGATCCAAGAATGATCGGTATTTTAAGCATTTGTGCTCTTTTAATTGCGAGATCCCTAGCAGAAAACTTAAATCCCTCGTGCTGTTTATAAGAAGCATCATGCTCTTCATCCACTATGATTAATCCGAGATTTGGAGCAGACATCATGGCTGCAGACCTTGTACCAATCAATACTCTTGCTTCACCGCTCCTAAATTTTTTCCATGCTTGGTAGCGTTTTGCGGGAGTCATCTTTGAATGATATAAGACTACCAAGTCGCCAAATTGCTCCTTGAGCCGGAGCTCAAGCTGTGGGGTCAAGGATATCTCTGGCGCTAAGAGTAAGACTGACTTGTCTTGCAACAATTGCTCGTGGATGCAACGCAGATATACTTCTGTTTTACCAGATCCTGTTACACCGTATAATAACGTTGGTGAGAAACCTTTAAGGTTTAACAAGAATTTAACAGCGCTAGCCTGCTGATCTGAAAGGATTTTCGTAAAATTGGTGATATCAACATCTGCGTTTAGAGGAAATGCATCAATGCTCATCACCGTCTTAATGCTTCGTAAGCTTGTCGGTAAAAATGAGTTGCATACCTCCCCAATCGGGTGATGATAATAGTCTGATGCCCAGCTCAATATATTCAATTCCATTGCAGAAAAAATAGGCTCGTCATCTAACACTTGGTGGATGGGTTTGGTTTGTATGCCTTGTTGCTTTGTTTCTTCAAGAATGATCCCTAGCTTTAACTTTGCACCAAACTTCACTGCAACCCTAGTGCCTAGAGGAATCCGCTTATCTGAATGGTAGGTAAAAGCCTGCCTTAAAGGAATGGCAATCGATACATTGTAAAAAAAATTATTCATATGTATTTGTAAACCCAACTGTATTTGGTATAGTGCTCATCCAAATTTGATTTTATTATGAAAACAGACATACATCCGAATTATCAAGAAATATCTACCACATGTAGTTGTGGAAACGTGCTGCCAGTTATGAGCACTTTAAAAAATAATTTATCATTGGACGTTTGTTCAAAATGTCACCCATTCTATACCGGTAAGCAAAAAATGCTTGATTCTGGTGGAAGAGTTAAGAAATTCCAAGATAGATTTGGTGCATCTGGAGCTTCAAAATCAGCGCCAATAAAAGAAGAACCTAAAGTTGAAGAATTGGTTGCAGAAGATTCCACTGAAGAGATTGTTGAGACTGTAGCTGAAGTTGCTGAAGTTGCTGAAGTTGCTGAAGTTGCTGAAGTTGCTGAAGTTGCTGAAG
>ERZ890510.586-NODE-586-length-28184-cov-8.339330_pt1 | contig 28184 bp, 26 predicted proteins | sample MGYA00521265_ERZ890510 | MGnify/ENA primary metagenome ERZ890510 (study PRJEB32303, sample SAMEA104408624) | aquatic metagenome | biome: Brackish water; feature: Chemocline; material: water | place: Baltic Sea | collected 2014-10-26T21:54:00 | depth 110 m ... | reverse complement strand
AGGTAACGTGGAAGGATTAGGACATGACACTACAAGCAATCATTCACACAAATCTCGGCGACATTAATTGCAATCTTTTTCCAGATCATGCCCCTAAAACGGTAGAAAACTTCACCGGTTTGTCAGAGGGCACCAAGGAGTGGACCGACCCACGCGTGAGCGCTAAGACTTCGGCACCTTTGTACAAGGATGTTGTTTTCCACCGAATTATTCCTGGATTCATGATCCAAGGTGGAGACCCATTGGGTACCGGAACAGGCGGCCCCGGTTACCGCTTCGAGGACGAGGCGCACCCAGAACTCACATTCGACAAGCCCTACCTGCTCGCTATGGCGAATGCTGGCCCCGGCACGAACGGGTCACAGTTCTTCATCACGGTTGCGGCAACCACGTGGTTGAACTTCAAGCACACTATCTTCGGTGAAGTTGCCGACCAAGCGGGGCGCGACGTTGTCGACGCAATTGCAGCGGTTGAAACAGGTTCACAGGATCGCCCCAAGTCCGACGTTGTGATTCAATCGATTGAGATTGTCCGCAGTTAACCTCAGTGGAAGATTCACCCTCCTGCTATCGGCACCCAGATCGACCAACGCGAATTTCATGTTCACGCTGTGAAAATCCAATTTGCACCGAGTGCATGATTGCTGCACCTGTTGGTTACAGGTGCCCGGACTGCATGAAGGCCACTGCACCACCAACACCCAAGACGGTTGCTGGTGGTGCAGTGATCGCCACGCCGCGCGTCACCTATGTGCTGATCGGCATCAACGTATTTCTGTTCGCAATTCAGTATTTACAAGGAATCAACCAAGTCGCCATTGACTACGGCATGTATCCCGTTGCAATTGCCCAAGGTGGTGAATGGTGGCGGCTGTTCACCAGCGCGTTCCTGCACGGTTCCTTCATCCATATCGCTTTCAACATGTACGTCTTGTTTTTTCTTGGACCTACGCTTGAGCGGATTTTAGGTCACGCGCGGTTTATCGTGCTCTATCTTCTCTCTGCCCTAGGTGGCTCTGTTGCTTCATACTGGTTCTCTGACCTGCAGACAGTTTCTGTTGGGGCTTCGGGTGCAATCTTTGGCCTGATGGGCGCACTGATCGTTGCGGGACGTCGACTTCGATACGACATTAAACAGGTTCTCTTTTTATTGATCATCAACGTAGCGATTGGTTTCTTCTCGCCCGGTGTTGATTGGCGCGCACATTTTGGCGGTCTCGTTGTGGGAGCAGCTGTTGCGGCAGTCATGGTGTTTCCGCCCAAACGAATTCGAATGCCCGTTCAGATCGCGGGGGTTCTTGGGCTTGTTTTGGTGTTATTTGCACTCACTATGTTGCGCACAAGTCAGATTAATGACCTTTTTGCACCCATCTCGCAACTGATTGCGTAATAACTATTCCATCGGTGTTAGGAATTCTCTGAAAGCTTCGGGGATGGGTGCAGATTCCCGGGTTACTTGGTCCACGTTGACATAAGTTATGAGTCCTGAAGTTGCAACGTTTTCGCAGAGGGTTCCGGTGTCTGGGTCCTGGATCCGAGCCTGGAATGAGAGATCAAAGCTTGCGGTTCCCAAACGCGGGCATGTGACGTAAATGTGGAGTAATTGATCCAAGCGTGCGGATTCTTGGAAGCGAATGTTGACTTCAACAAGCACAGGGTCAAGGCCAGCAGCCTGCATGGCGTCGGGGGCGAAACCAAAGGCTCGGAAGAACTCGATACTGGCCGCGTCGAAGAACTCAAGGTAGCGAGAGTTGAACACAATACTTTGAGGATCGACCTCACTGAACCGAACCCGGTGGGTGTAGCCACTCCATGTAGTCATGAGCGTAGTCTTTCACGTATTGGAGGTGCGAGGTGAAAAAATTCTTCACGGCAGTGTTACTGATTGGAATTGGTGTGGGGTTGGGTTTCCTAGTGCGGCTGATCTGGCCTACCGGGGAGAGCAAAACCTGGTGAGCGCCGCTACAACACCTTCTGCGACCGCGTCGTGGAAGGCCTCTGAAGTGAGTCGTTTGGCGTCCCCAGCATTGGACATGTATCCGAGTTCAATACGCACCGTCGGCATTCGGGTGAATCGAAGCAAATCCCACGTTCGTGGGTGAATGCGGCAGTCCTTACGGTCAGTTCGACTTATGAGTTCTTCATTGATGAACCCTGCGAGGATTCGACCGCCCGGTGAATGGTTGCCACCGCTCGGTGAACCGAAGTAGTACACCGAAATCCCATTTGGCTTTGGGCTCTCGACCTGGTCAAGGTGGAGCGAGATCACAATGTCAGCGTCCATCCGGTTGGCGAACTCTGCGTGGGTTGACTGAGTTTTGACTTCCGATGGAATTTCGGGGCGGGTAAGGAGGACTTGGGTGCCCAGGGCGGCCAGACGACCTTCAACGCGCAGGCAGATTGCATAGGTCAACTCGGGGTGAACACTCTCACCTGGGTCAATAACGATCACTTTGTCGGCGATACCTGTGCGCAGGGAGGCCAAGGATGCGTGTTCACGTAATGCCCCCGAGTCACCTCCAACAATTGAACGAGATAGTCGTTCAAACGCCCGCAAGGTGTCCAAGGCACAGGTTCCGTCGGAGCTCACGCCAACTCCACGTTGAAACTCGCGAAGCGCAAGATCAGTGGCTGGTCCGAAAATACCGTCAGGACGACCAGAATTGAATCCGAGTTGATTAAGACGGCGTTGCAGTTCGGTGACGTCGTCACCCACCATGAGGTGTCCGGGAGTGAATGACAAAACTCGGTCACCGAGTTGCCATCGTGCTTCGTCTAGACGGCGGAATGTTTCTGCACCAACAAGACCGTCGACGGTGATCCCGCGTTCTTGTTGAAATGTGCGAACGGCGACAGCAACCTGTTCATCGTAGATATCAATTGCGACGGCAGTTTCGTTTGTGTTCACAAGTAGACCGAGGTGCGCGAGCCGTGCGCGAACCTCCGCAACGGCCGCCCCGGTTGAACCAAGGCGGAGCATTATTACTTACAGATACGGTGCAAGGTCAGCGAGAAGTGCAGCCTTGGGCTTTGCGCCGATGATCGTTTTCACGATCTGTCCACCCTGATACACGTTCATGGTGGGGATCGAAGTAATGCCGTAGGACGCTGGCGTTGACGGATTTTCATCAACATTCATTTTGGCAATTACTAATCCGTCATTGGCTGCAGCAATCTCTTCAAGGATCGGGGCAACCATTTTGCACGGCCCACACCACTCCGCCCAGAAGTCCACAAGGACTGGCTTCTCACTCATGAGTACTTCGTCGGCAAAATTTGCATCGGTGACGATCTTGGTTGCTCCCATGTGTTTCTCCTTTAGTTGGGGATTAACTTAGCGAAAAGGGTTAATGGAGGTACTACTGGTGGGCGAGATACCGCTCGGCGTCCAGTGCTGACGCGCAACCGGTCCCTGCCGCGGTTATTGCTTGACGGTAGGTGTGGTCTACAAGGTCTCCACAGGCAAACACACCCGGAGCAGAGGTGCTCGTTGAATCGTTCTGAACAAGAACGTAACCCTCGGGGTCAAGATCAACCTTGCCTGCGAGTAATTCTGAGCGGGGGTCGTGGCCAATCGCGATGAAAAGGCCGGTTACGGGGAGTTCACGCTCGGTCCCATTTTCCGTGTCGCGCAAAGTTACGCTGCTCAGTTTTGCATCACCGTGGATTGCGGCGACTTCACTGTTCCAGGCAACATGAATCTTCTCGTTGGCAAGGGCGCGTTCCTGCATAATTTTACTGCCACGAAGTTCCCCTCGGCGGTGAATCAGTGTGACAGATTTTGCAAAGCGAGTAAGAAAAGTTGCTTCCTCCAGCGCGGAGTCACCACCACCCACCACTGCAATGTCTTGGTCACGGAAGAAGAAGCCGTCGCAAGTTGCACACCAAGAAACACCGTGGCCGCTCAGTCGTTTTTCGTCTGGTAACCCGAGTTCCCGGTATCCCGAACCCATAGCCAGAATCAAGGTTCGAGCTTGGTGTACCTTGCCTGCGCCGTCGGTTACGGTCTTGATTTCTGCGTCAACGTTAATCTCGGTAATGTCGTCTGTGACTATTTCAGCACCGAAGCGGACGGCTTGGGCTCGCATGTTTTCCATGAGCTGAGGACCCATGATTCCGTCTTCAAAGCCCGGGAAATTTTCTACTTCGGTCGTATTCATTAGGGCGCCACCAGCCGTGACAGCTCCTTCGAACAGGAGGGGGAGCAGTTGGGCTCGGGCGGCGTAAACCGCTGCGGTGTAACCGGCAGGACCGGATCCGATAATTATGACATTGCGAACTTCACTCACGAAAAATCACTACTTTCCATTGGTTCTGCCTTATACGTTCTGCCCTATAAGTATTGCCCTGAAGAAACTGTGCGAGTGGAGTCTACGCCCTCTGGGATTGTTTCTTTAAGTGTGAAGCACATCAGTTGAATGAGTGGCTCACATGTGAGTAGACGTCTAGGGCGACGCTGCCGCAACCTGGCCCTACAACCCAGACGTCGAGTGCACCTAGGTCAGTTCCAGAGGATTCAAGTGTTGCGGCGAACTTTATCCGGTCGTCGCTGGTTGCGAGTGTGTCCATGCCTTCGAACATGGCCATGGGAATCACGATCACACCGGCATCCATCCCCTCGAAAGTTGCCCGATCAACAAAAATGGCCTGAGAAGACTCAGATTGGGTGATTTCGGTGACGCAGCTGCGCAAATTCTCCAAACTGCCGGTCATTCCGTTTGCCTTGGCCATTTTTTTGGCCTGCATGTCGCTGACCGGGGTCATGAACATGTCCATGGGCTTTGTGATCCCAATTTTCCCCAGTAAACGCGTGATATTTTCTTTGAGGTTCGAGGCGGTGTAGTCGTTGCCACTCTCCATGACTTCGACCGCAGGGGGAACAAAGCCAGCTTGAATTACTTGGGGGGAATCTGCTAGAAGTGCTCCGGTTTCTTCACTCGCCACCACAGAATCTTGATCGGTTGAGTTCGAATTCAGGACATTTACTCCGATTCCGACGGCAAAAAGAGTCACACTGGCGGCAACGAGGCCACCCACCCACTTGCTCCCGATCCGGCGCTTTCGGTACTGATCAAGATCCGTAACGGAGGGGTCCGAGCCAAGGGCGGCGGGTGAATCTGGAACGACCCGGTCGGCGGCTTCGAGTGAGAGTGTTGTTGCGATTTGCTCCCACACATTTTCGGGCATTGGGGTAAGTGGTTCGGAATCTAGATAATGCCCGAATTTTCGCAATTCTGAGGTGAGTTCAGGGAAGGATTCCATGTCGAAATCGTCTTTTTTCTCGCTCATGAACCCTCCTCCTCACTTAATTGTGTGCTTATGCTTTCTGTGACGATTCCACCGGCGGCTTGGTTCCGCAAGTGGCTCAAACTTTCAGCGAGTTTTGTTCGCCCACGGCTGCATCGGCTCTTAATCGTCCCCGCTGGGCAATTAAGCTCCGCTGCGGCCGCTTCAACCGAGTAACCTTGTACGTCCACCAAAATAATGGCTTCTTTTTGGTCTTGCGGCAACTCGGCGAGTGCCGCAGAGATTTCAATCCAGTTTTCTCGCTCCTCAATGGCGTCCCGTGGCTCCACAATTTCCAGGCTGTTGTTTTCGTGGTGGTCGGGCAACGTAGTTGTAGGGCGGACAGCTTTACGGCGAAGACGATCTAGTCCTGCATTGACCACAATTCGGTGCAGCCACGTGGTGACCGCGGCCTCCCCCCGGTACTGATCGGCACGGCGAAAAGCGGAGATCAATGCGTCCTGCAAGGCGTCGGCAGCCTCTTCGGGGTCACCGGTGGTTCGCAAGGAGACCGACCAGAGCCGATCTTTGTGGCGAGAGACGAGTTCACTGAATGCTTGGGAGTCGCCGGCCACATGTGCAGACATGAGTTCGCGATCACTCAACTCGCGAATTTCGATCTCAGACACGCGATTAGCCTAATGAAGTCGCGGGAGACCGTGTCTTCACCTGTCAGTTTGTGGACAACTTGGCGAATTTGTGAACTTCCCCTTGTTTGAGGGCTTAATCGTTCTGGTTTGAGCTAATTCTTTGCAAATACGGAAGCGCTGGTGACCCCACCTTGAAATTTCTTACCATTTTCCGTGGGTGGAATTCCGGTGAGCCAAATCAAGACATAGCGCCCTGTCACAGGTCGCGGTGCACGAAGATCAATTTGTGGCCCCGCGTTATCAATGCTGACCAACTTAGTCCACAGATCTGGGTCCGGAAGGATTTCATTGGCAACTCGAACCTGCAGATCGGTGCCAAAACCAATTAGGCCTAAGGAAACCCCGGTGACATCTGCTTCCTCACCCAAATCCAAAATTAGGCCAACCCCACCTTTTTTGCCAAGGGTTGCGGTCTTGTAAGTCTTTGTGGTCCACGCTGTTACCGCGTCACCGTCAATTGCGAAGTCTGCGCTTTTCTCCCGCTCGGTTCCCAGAGCGCCGTTAGGGGGTGCCCCACGCGGATCAAATGACCGCACTGAGGCAATGGGTACCGTGCCTACTGTGTCCGCAACCTCTACCTCGACAAATGGAATCGCTGGGCTATTGAGAATTTCATTAGCGTCGATCACATCTCCTTCGACACCGATTTGATTCGCTGACGAATCAGAATTATTAAACAGCGTGGTTCCCACGAAGGCAAGTGCAACAACGCCAGCACCAGCGAGCACAACACCAAATATTCGTGTGATGAAATTGCTAGCGGACCTTTGTTGAGAAATCCCGATTGGTGCTCGCACGGTAGTTGTGCTTACGGGCGAAAGGTAGTCACGCGCTGACGCAATTGAATTTGCGAATCCGAGTGAATCTTGAATCCGCGTCACACCTCGTGATTTGCTGGCACCAATAACACTTCTACTCACGAGGTCGTCGATTGTGCGGGGAATGCTGGCCTTGACACTCGAAGGTAAAGGAATGTCTTTGCCTGCTTTGGGTGAAAAAGGAACGTGAACGCTCAACTCAGGATCAGGATTCTTCTCCCGTGAAAAAACTGGGTATGGCCATAACCCAGTTGTGAAGCAGTAGAGCAACGATCCGAGTCCATTGACATCTTTTATTGACGATGAATCAAGTACTGAATCATTGTCAAAAAGTGGACCGAACAGCGCGTGGTCAACAGCTAATCCACTGACCAATACTTCAGAATTTTCGGTCAGGAAAACACAACTTGGCCGAAGGCGTCCGTGTTCAAGGTTGATTGATAGACAGGCATTTAATGCCCAGGCAATATTTGATACAGAGTCAAGGGAAAACTCTGCGTCGAATGGTGAAGTCTCAATTTCGTTGACGGCAACATGGAGGGGTTTTCCAGTGCACCACTCGCTGATTATTGCCGTGTAGGCCGGGTCTTCTTCAGTGCTGCCGATATCAAGGATGTCAAGTACGCGCAGCAGGCGTCGATCGTCGGCCATTGCTGCCGCTTGGGCGGCGCCGAGAACTCTTGTGAGCCGCGAATCTTTTGTCTGAATGAGTCGGATAGCCACGTTACGGTCAAGAATTTCGTCCCGCCCACGCCACAACGCAACCGTGAATTGCCCTGGCATTGTGGGCTCATGCTCACTCACAAGCTCCAAGAGTGTGTAACGATTGAGTGTGGTTCCGGAACCGATCACGTGTTCACCTTAGCCCCAAGTTTCTCGCGGATCACACGGTAGGCAAGTGTGATCTCAGGGACGCGAAAGAGCCAAGAAAACAGCAGATAACTGAGAACTCCAATGATTGCAATCAGAATAAGTTCGATGAGCAGGGTAGCTTTGTCCGAATAATTCACGGGTGAACCGGCGCCGAAGAAAAACTCGTTGAGTCTTCCCTGAATGAAAAGCATTACGAGCACGGTCAAAACACCAACAACGACCATTCGGCCGATTGAAAAAAGTGTTAACTTCGAGGAGAGTCCACCGAGTTTTCGGGCTAGCACGATCCATGCGATGCCTAAACCGACCCAGTAGGAAAAGCTGTAACACAATGCTATGAAGGCAATTTGGACCCCACCCCCAGAGAGGATTCCAAAGAGTGGAATCAGCAGACCGAGGAAGACGAGTGAGAACACGACCGTGATGAGGAACGGGGTTCGAGTGTCTTCAAGCGCGTAGAAGCCTCGTAGTAGCACATAGAACAAAGTGAATGGAAGCATTCCGAGCATAAAGATGGAGATCACCCCACCGAGTATTCGGGCCTGATCGGTTGTGGCGGCGCCGAAGTCAAATAGCAGAACCGCAACGGATGTACCCACCACGAGCAATACAGCCGTAACTGGAATTATGAGAAATGAAACGAGTTTCATTGCACCGGTTAGGTCGCGTGAGACTTGCGTGAGTTTCCCGGAGTGGGCAACCCGACTTAATGCGGGAAGAAGTGCGGTGATCACGGAGACGGTGATCACACTATGCGGCAACATGAAGACTAGGTGAGCTTTTTGGTAGGTCGTGAGTCCAGCGGCGGCAACACCGTCCGCGATCGCGTTGAGGTTGGCCTGTGTTGCGAACCGTGTAATTACCAAGTAGGTCAATTGGTTAATAAGTACTAATCCAATAGTCCATGTCGCGAGCTTTCCGGCTTTTCCAAGGCCGTGCCCTCGCCAGTCAAAACGAGGCTTCCACACATAACCTGCCTTAATGAGAAAGGGAATCAGAATAAGTGCTTGAGCAACTACCCCAAGTGTTGTTCCCAAACCGAGCAACCAAATTTCGTGTGACGTGAGATTTCCGTCCGCTGCGGCACCTGTTCCAGCGAAGTAGATGAACAACAGGAAAGCCGTAATCGCAACAATGTTGTTTGCGATTGGAGCGAACATGGGTGCTCCAAACTTCCCGCGAGTGTTCAACACTTGACTGAACATTGTGTAAATTCCATAGAAAAATATCTGCGGTAAACACAGTCGAGTGAAAGCGAGCGCCAAATCGAATTCATTTTGCGGGTAGTCGCTGGGAGTGTAAAGGTCAACTATTTGCGGAGCGAAAATAATTGACACGATCGCGAGCGTTAAAAGAACAATTGCGGTGAGAGTAATAAGTCGATCCGCATATGCACGACCGTCGTCTGCATCTTCTTTCATCTTACGAACAAGTTGTGGAATGAAAACAGCGTTTAGTGCACCACCCAATATCAATATGTAAATCATGTTGGGGAGTGAATTACCCAAGGAAAAAGCGTCCGAGACAAGAAAGAAGCCGAGTGCTGCCGTCATTGCGATGTCGCGCATGACTCCGGTGACTCGAGAGGTCACGGTTCCCACGGCCATGATGGCGCTGGGACCTAGTAGCGCCCGTTCAGACATGTGGCTCATTCTTCTGTGAATCAGTGCGCGAACCAATAGTGGCCTTGTGAACTCGCCGAGTTATTCCCACGACAACGAATAAGACGATTGCGATAAAGGCAGCTCCGATCACCCACGCTGCCGCTCGGGCATAGGCGGTGGACACAAGTTCAATGCGCGCAGGCTGACCGAATGCTTGACCCTCTGGAGTGAGTAGCTGCACACCCGCACTCAAGGTGCGACCACCCACAACCGTTGCTTCTAGTTCGACACTGACTTTTTTGCCCGGCTCAATAGTGATGTCAAATAGTGGTGGACTCTCGAGTCTGGCTGTCGGGATTCCACGTAGCTGGACTCCAACTGTTACTGATCGGTCAAGATCGTTTGCGATTGTGACGGGTACTGATCCACTTTCGCCTGAAAGGGTGATGGTCCCTTCAGAGAGCGCATACACCTGGCTGATTTCGTCCCGCAAACTCGTGGAAATACTCGCGACCAGTTCCTCACCTGTTGCCGGTTCACTCCTCCAGGCACTCGATTGAGCACGTAAAATTGCTTCTGCGTATGCGCCGGTCACACCACTGGGGTTGTCCAGGACCGCTGTCAGTGACGCGAGCTGTTTACTCGCATTTTGTACTTTCTCCAAGTAGGAAGCCGGCAATTCAGTACCCTGAGCTTTTGGACCGTATCCGCCTCGCTTGCGGGGTATTCCTGGACTATTTTCCGTGAGCAAATCCGAGAGGGATGCCGAGTCCAACCACGGTGCCGTTCCGGTCGCTTCGAGTAAAGAATTCAGGGCTGCCGGCTCCGGATTCCAACGAATGTTGAATGGCCCGGCAACGATCATGCGAGAGCCGGCATCTTCTGGGACCAGTTGGCTCAGGACAGCGGTTTCTGCAAGAAAGCGCTGTCGCATCAGGATTCCGTCTGACTTGGATGCTTGGGGTAGTGCCAAGGTGGTGCTCAGGCCAGGATCAATTAGGACGGCGTTTATGCCTCCGTAGGTCGTACCTAGAACCCCGAGACCCGTCGAGATCGTATTGGGGTTGGTTGGCGGTAGGGCATTCCCGCGAAGAATTACCGTGCGGACCCCACTTGATGCCAGCAGGTCACCGGTTCGTTTATTGAGCCGACCACTTGGTGCCCAGTAGATCGAGCCACTCACAGTTTCTCCCAAAACACTCGATGCCACACCTCCGGCCATGGTGGTTGCGCGAACAACATCAGTGTCCGACCCTGTTCGATTCACCGCGCTAGCATCGATATCGGCATACGGTGTGACCCGCAGGGGCAACCGATCTGAACCAGCCGACGCCGTTGAACCGGCGGCACGGAGTGCGACCTGAAGTCGATCCAGCCATTGGCCAGCCTCTTGGGAAAGGTCCCCGACTGATACTGAATCATTGTCCTCACCACGGCGCACCTGATAACCACCAGAAAGGTCTTGGGCCACTTGGAGTAGTTGCGGATCTGCGATCCAACTCACGCGGGACGCATTGCTAGCTGCAACGGTGAGCAGTGAGTCAAGTCGGCCACCGGGCGCCAGTGAGCGCGGAATGCCTTCATTGAGTAGCACCCCATTGGCCTGTTGCGCCGGGTAGTCGGCGAGCGGCCACAGCCACACAAGGTCGATTGGATTGGAGTCAGAACCCATCCAGGGGAGGAAAGTGCGAATCCCCCCTTGGCGACTAACCCTTGTATCCCCACTCGCTCCGAGTACTTCAACCATCAACGTGTACACACCGTCACGTCCCAATGGGAGATCATTGAGGGGAACTGAGATGTCAAAGTCAGCTTCGTCCCCTGGTCTTAGCGTGTCACTGATGGCAACTTTGGTCTTATTCAAAAAATAGTCGACGGACTCTATTTCAGGGTCAAGTTCCAAATTTGCTTGCTTTGTGATCTGAGCTCGTTCCTCAATCGGGCTAGCAGAGACGCCTAGACGCGCCGAGACTTGATTTATTGCGACATCAGACGTGTTCAACAACTTTCCCGAGATCCGCAATGTCTCACCGGGTTGGGGAGCGAGCGGAGTGAGTCGGTCAACCACCACCGCGATCACCGACCCTGCAGGGTCCGCGGTCGCAGGTGCTGCTCCAGCCACGAAAAATCCGAGACCGCAGAATCCAAGTGCTGCACTAAATAAGGAGATACTTAGCAAGGGGGTAACTGTGAGAGTTCGGAGCCGTGAGCGCGCTCGCACACTTTTCTGCTCCGACTTGAACACCATGTAACGAGGATAAACGCAAAGGGTGGGTAACCTTGGCTGCCGTGTCCACTTCATTGCAGCGTCAAGCACTTAAGAGCCTGGCCCCCGTTGCCGGTCTGCTCTTTGAATTGGGCACTATTTTTGACAATGCCGGCTTTGAACTTGCATTAGTTGGAGGCCCGGTCCGAGATGCATTTCTAGGCCGCACGTCCCCACTTTCTGACCTTGACTTCACAACCAGTGCGCATCCAGCCGACATTAAACGGCTTTTGGACTCGTGGGCGGAAAATACGTGGGACACAGGAATTGCCTTTGGCACGATAAGTGCCAGCAAGGACAGCCGGCAAATCGAGATCACTACCTATCGAAGTGAAAATTACACTGCGGACTCTCGAAAGCCCGACGTTGAATTTGGAACGGAATTAGCCGCGGATCTTGGTCGCCGTGACTTCACGGTCAACGCCATGGCGCTCACTCTTCCGACTTTGGAATTTGTTGACCTCTTTAACGGGCTGCAGGACTTGGAAGACAAGATCTTATCGACTCCATTGACAGCAGCACAGTCTTTTTCCGATGACCCCCTGCGCATGATGCGGGCAGCACGTTTCGCATCCCAACTACAGTTCTCGATCGCACCGGACGTAATTGGGGCTATGCGTGAAATGGCTTCCCGGCTTGAGATTGTTTCAGCCGAGCGGATCCGCGAAGAACTCATCAAAATTATTATGTCGGAGCACCCTCGGGTTGGGTTAACGGTCTTGGTGGAAACAGGATTGGCTGAATTTGTGCTGCCGGAGTTGCCGCTCCTACAACTCGAGAAAGACGAACACCACCACCATAAAGATGTATACGAACACACGCTCAAAGTTCTTGAGCAGGCCATTGCCTTAGAAACAAGCCACGAACCACAACTCCCAAACGACCTAATCCTTCGACTGGCAGCACTCTTACACGACATCGGTAAACCTAAAACCCGAAAATTTGAGGCCGATGGTGGAGTCTCTTTTCACCACCACGAAGTTGTCGGCGCGCGCATGACAAAGAAGCGCATGAAGGCACTCCGGTTTAGTAACGAACAGATCGATGAGGTGTCGTTATTGGTTGAGTTGCATTTACGTTTCCATGGATATGGAACGGGTGAATGGACTGATTCTGCTGTTCGCAGGTACGTTCGTGATGCTGGAACACAATTGAGCCGACTCCACAAACTCACGCGTGCCGACTCGACAACCCGGAATAAACGCAGAGCGGCTGCCTTGCAGGCTGCCTATGACAGTTTAGAAGAGCGCATAGTTCAGCTGCAGGAACAAGAGGAACTAGATGCACTACGCCCCGACCTTGACGGCGCCGAAATCATGGAGATTCTGGGAATTGGTCCGGGACGTGAAGTTGGTGCAGCTTATAAATTCCTCATGGAACTTAGGCTTGATCAGGGACCTCAGTCTCAAGATTCTGCTCGAGAACAACTACTTCGATGGTGGTCCGAGCGCGAATAAGAATTTCCAAGCCGGTCCAAATACCTGCCATGAATAGGGTGAACAGAATGCCACTGAAACTACCCAGGTAGTTGCCGCTCAGTAGGACTGCCAACCAAATTACAACTACGGCCCAACGAATAATTGGTGCATAGGGAGCAAAGCGCGAACCAGTGTCCCAACCGGTGCGGTCAGCTATCTCGTTGAGCCCGCGAGTGAAGTGGCCACGGACGTAGTGCGCCGAGTTTGTCCGACCGGCAAGCCAGCCACCGAGTACCAGAATAATTCCGAGTGCGAGAAGTGCCTGTAGTCCAGAAACAAGGTAGGACAGGAAAGATTGATACACAACAACAGCGGAGTCCTCAAAGATACTTCCTTCGAACTGATTTGTTACAACACCTTCACCCAAGACCGTTGCGGCATAAAGTGCGAAAGCTGACCCGATTACTGCGATACCCGCGGCAACGGTTGTGCGCGCTCTACGCCTAGCTAAGAGAATTGCCAGGATAAACATGGCCGCAATCAACACCATGACCCAACTTAAGATTGGCGCTGAGAACGCGTAGAAGGTTCGCGCCTGTGCCAGTGCGGGAACACTCATTAAGACGAACTGCTTGTCGGTTGCGGGAACTGTAATGTTGGCGGCAAACGAAATTCCACTCTCCACCAATTTTTCTTGGGCTAGAGCGATCACCGAGTCCAAGTTGAGCACTACGTCGTCACCCTGAAGCTCAATGGGACCACTGGGTTCTTCTTGCAAGAGAGCAATGAAGCCTTTTTGTGCTGCCTTGTTGAGCTCAAGCCATGCGCGAGTAAATGCATCTGAGGTAACAAATGTGTCGACAGCTGTACCAATCAAGCCATTAATGCCCGTTGCAATGGGACCAGCGAGGCGATCCGTTACTTCGTTGCCGGGCAATATTCCACCAAGGAAGTCACTGACGAGAGACTCAGTATTTACTTGCTCCACGATCGCGTCTGTGACGACTTCAGCAAATGCGGTCTGCACTTCAGGACTGGCACCGATTGGGCCGATCGTTTCAACGTAACGCTCGGCATCAACGATTGTTGAGTGAGCCCAGTGGCCGGCAACAGAAAGCGGTGTCAGGACCGTAGCGAGAACAAAAACAATAATCGAGAAGATGGTCCGGGGGCGAACCCGATCCCGAGTGATCGGGCTGCGCTGGTATTGCTCTGTTGCTCCATTAGACATGGACAAATCCTACTGAACTATTTTGCGTGCCGTGCGCCAATACCAAAGACTTGCCAAGGCCAATGTGGCTCCAATGCCAGCGTAGAGAACTGGTGCGATTCCCGAGACCGGGGCTAGGAGCGCCACCAAGATGATTCCTGAGACGAGGGCAACGTTCACGCTCATGTCAAATAGTGAGAAAACCCGGCCCAGGCTTTCATCGGGAATTTTTCTTTGAATCACGGTGTCGGAACAGACTTTGACGGCTTGCCCCGCAAAGCCAAGACTGAATCCAGCGACGAGCAGGAGTGGGAAATTCTGGGTAGTAGATGCGAATGCGAACACCGCCATGCCGATTGAAGCTTGGGCAACAGCCACAGCGGACCAGTGCGGGATTCCAATTTTACGTGACATCCATGGAGTCAGGATTGCCGCGATCAACGCGGCGGTCGCGGCGAATCCCGAGAGGATTGCAAAGTCAGCGAGGGCGGCATTGGCATTCACACTTTGGTGGAAAGTATTTCGAAGGAGAAGTAAGGATCCTGCGGTAATTACACCAAAGGAGATCCGGTTGAAGGCAACGAGCAGCAAGGCCCTGGCTGCTACACGGTGTGAATTCAATGTTCGAATTCCAGTGACAAGATCACCGGTAACACCGCGAAGTGAGTCCACCATTGAACTTTTAAGTCGGTGAGTGGGCCCAAGGGCGTGCACGGCGAACGTTCGGGCAATAAGAGCTGCTGAAATAAACGTTCCTATTGAAAACAAGAGTAATGCGACGCTGCCGGGGTCACCCCCACCAAATATTTCACGGATACCAAGTCCGGTAGTTGCACCAACAACAAATGCGATTGTTCCTGAAGTTGGTGTTAGTGCGTTGGCGGTAATGAGTTCCTTTCCACTCACAACGTGCGGCAGGGATGCGGAGAGCCCAGCAAGAATAAATCGGCCGACACCTAAAACGGCGAGTACAGAAATACCAAGAATCACGGATTCACTGCCGGCGAGTACCGCGGCGATTACGGGAACGGTGAGTAAGGCCTTGAGAAGGTTGGCACGGACCAAAATATTGCGACGCAGCCAACGGTCTAGGAATACGCCCGCAAAGGGCCCAATGAGTGAGTAGGGAAGTAACAGAATCCCAAAGGCTACGGCAATTGCCGCGGCATTAGGTTCACGCTCGGGTGAGAAGAGCACGAAGGAAGCGAGGGCGGCTTGAAAGAAACCGTCTCCAAATTGGCCGACCAGTCGAGTGCTGTAGAGGGCCCGAAAATCCTTGCGGTGGAGCAGCGACCGAACAACCGGTAGCGCCTGCATTGAACAGACGCTACCGGTTGCGAAGGAGTTATCTTTCGATGGTGCCAGCGATAAAGTCTTCGACCGCTTGCTTTGCCTCAGAGTCGTTGTACTGCACCGGTGGTGACTTCATGAAATAGCTGGAAGCCGAAAGAATTGGGCCACCGATCTTGCGATCCATTGCGATCTTTGCTGCACGAACAGCGTCAATGATCACACCGGCACTGTTGGGTGAGTCCCACACTTCGAGCTTGTACTCCAGGTTCAAGGGGACGTCGCCGAATGCGCGACCTTCAAGTCGGACAAATGCCCACTTGCGGTCGTCGAGCCACGCAATGTAGTCCGAAGGACCAATGTGCACGTTCTTCTCACCAAGGTCGTGTGCGAGTTGGGAAGTGACCGACTGGGTCTTTGAGATTTTCTTGGACTCAAGGCGGTCACGCTCGAGCATGTTCTTGAAGTCCATGTTTCCACCAACATTGAGCTGGTAAGTGCGGTCAACGATCACACCGCGGTCTTCGAACAGCTTGGCCAGAACACGGTGGGTGATTGTCGCACCGACCTGGCTTTTAATGTCGTCACCAACGATTGGCAGACCGGCGTCTTCGAACTTCTTTGCCCATTCTGGTGTTCCGGCAATGAAGACTGGAAGTGCGTTGACGAATCCACAACCAGCGTCAATTGCGCACTGCGCGTAGAACTTGGCGGCATCTTCTGAACCCACGGGCAGGTAGCAGACAACTACGTCGACCTTTGCGTCCTTGAGCACCTGGACAACGTCAACTTCAGCGACGTCTGACTCAGTGATTGTTTCGCGGTAGTACTTGCCTAAGCCGTCAAGTGTGCGACCACGCGAGACGGTGACACCGGATGCTGGAACGTCGCACAGTTTGATTGTGTTGTTCTCAGAGGCACCAATTGCGTCAGCGAGGTCAAGGCCAACCTTCTTGGAGTCAACGTCAAAGGCAACAACGAAGTTGACGTCACTTACGTGGTAGGGACCAAACTGAACATGCATGAGTCCGGGGACAAACTCATCAGTTTTGGCGCTCTTGTAGTACTCCACACCCTGAACCAGGGATGCAGCACAGTTTCCAACACCAACAATTGCTACGCGAATTTCTCCGCCGGATTGTGCACTCATTTCTTACCTTTCCTGGGTTACTTTCTCTTGATCAATTAATTCTGTGAGCCAGCGCACTTCACGCTCAGCCCCTTCGAGTCCATGTTGCTGAAGTTGAAGTGTGTAGGCGTCAACGCGCTGTTGACCGCGGGTAAGGGAATCACGTAAGGCGTCAACACGCTCTTCCAAACGTGAGCGGCGACCTTCCAAGATTCGTAAACGTGTCCGTGCTTCGGTTGCGGAAAAGAATGCAAGGTGGGCTGCGAAACCTTCATCTTCCCAGGCTTCTGGTCCAGGCTTATTTGCCCACTCACCGAAAATTTCTTTGCCGTCGGCAGTGATTGCGTACACGATTCGCGCGCGCTTACCGGAAAGGGCAGGGGCAGTACTTTCAATGGCTGGCGTGAGTGACTCTTCTTCGATCAGCCCCATGGAGTTCATCCGCTTAAGTGCTGGATACAAAGAGCCATAGGACAACGCACGAAATGGACCAAGCACGGTAGTGAGTCTTTTTCGCAATTCATAGCCGTGCTGGGGACCATCACCGAGCACGCCAAGAATCGCGAAGCTCAGGACATCACGGCGGTTACTCATACGGAGCAATATATCGAATCGATATATCTAATGTGCACTAACCCCGAAATTCTTGGGCACCCATTTGCACTTGGTCGTAAACTAGGCGTATGGCTCAGATGCGCAAACAAGGGGTGCGGGGTCGAGTCGCCCGCGGTGAATCCACCAAAAATTCCCCCAAAAGGGGCCCAATCCCCGCACCAGAACCCATTTCCGACCCTCAAAAACCACGAAATGTGGTGGATTATGGCCTTTCACGTGCCGCAGACATTACGAAACTTCACCGCGGTGGCGCCCTTACAAGTGACTTTTGTGAAGCGGACCCCTACCTGCTCAAGGCCGCAAAGTTTCACGGTGAACGCGCTAAATCGAACTGCCCGGCCTGCAAAAGCACGCACTTTGTGGAATTGCACTATGTATATGGAGATGAATTAGGCCCCTACGCCGGAAGAATCCGAAAAGCCGAAGAACTCCCTTCAATGTGCAATAAATTCGGTGAATTTCGGGTCTATGTCGTAGAGGTGTGCCCCGATTGCCACTGGAACTACCTGATCCGGGCATTTTCGCTAGGAGATGGAACTCCGCGGCGCGCCGTACCGGCTTTTAAGGCCGATGATCTGTTGGACTAGGTCACGAACAAAGAGACACCCACAGAAGATGTCCCCTTCCCCGATAGGACACCAGTGAGCTCCCCAACAAAAAAGAGCTCCGCTAGTAAGAAGACGGCAAAAAAGCCGACTAAGCGGAGCGCGTCGAGCGACGAATACGTGCCTTTGTGGCGGCGTCGTTGGCTGCGCCGACTCCTCTGGCTAATCATCCTTCTCATAGCGATCGGAACAACAATCTTTGCAGTCCTTTTGGCTAGGACGGAAGTGCCAACACCCAATGACTTGGCAACGAGTGAAGCAACCGTCGTGCTCTACGCGGACGGAAAAAACGAAATCGGTCGCTTGGGTGAATCAACTAGGCGCTCAGTTCCACTGGCAGAGATCCCTGTTGACGTGCAACAAGCAGTCCTTGCGGCTGAAGACCGCAACTTCTACGACCATGGCGGAATTTCGCCACAAGGGATTGCCAGAGCTGCGTTTAACAACCTGACGGGCGGAAGCACCCAAGGCGGATCAACTATCACGCAACAGTACGCAAAGATCGCGTTTCTCACCCAGGACCGAACGTGGGACCGCAAGCTCAATGAGGCACTACTTGCTTTCAAATTAGAAACCGTTATTTCAAAAGAACAGATCCTCGAGGATTACCTCAACACAATCTATTTTGGTCGCAATGCCAATGGAATTGAAGCAGCGTCAATCGCCTACTTCGGCAAATCGGTCAATGAGCTCAACTTCAATGAAGGCGCAGTTCTTGCCTCCGTGATCAAGTCGCCATCGGGCCTTAGCCCAGAAGAAAACCTCAGTGGACTGAAAGCCCGATGGGCATACGTTTTGGACTCCATGGTTGAGATGGGTGAGATCACCCAAGCCCAACGCGATGCGTCAACATTCCCGGACATAGTGCCATTCAAACAAAAAGATCGTCTAGGTGGCCAAGTCGGATTTCTCCTCACCGCGGTTGAGCAGCAACTAATCGCACAGGGCTACGACCAAGAAGAGATCCAGCGTGGCGGACTCAAGATCGTCAGTTCATTTGTAAGACGTGCGCAACGCGCGGCCCAACGCGCCGTCAAAGACCAAGGACCTAAATCAGGAACCGAAGGATTGCGAATTGGGCTTGCGGCGGTCAAACCGGGTACGGGTGAGGTGCTCGCAATGTATGGCGGAAAAAACTTCATTGCCGACCAGATCAACAACGCCACCCAACAATTCGCCCAAGCCGGTTCAACTTTTAAACCTTTCGCTCTCGCGGCTGCGGTTGACCAAGGTGTTCAACTGAATTCACTGTGGAATGGAAACTCACCCGCAACGGTCAACGGTTATACGTTCAACAACTACGGCAACAATTCCTACGGGGTCGTGTCCCTTCTGCAGTCAACCGAGAAGAGCATCAACTCTGCTTACGTTGAACTGACCGCGGACATTGGCGTGGGAAGTGTTGTTGACGCGGCACTTGCCGCCGGCGTTCCTGACACCACCCCTGGTCTAAATCTTGAATCGCCCGACCTGACATTTGTTCTTGGTACGGCATCGCCTTCTGGACTTGATATGGCAAATGCCTATGCAACTTTTGCTAATGAAGGAAAGGGCAGCAGCACGACTTTCGTTAAGCAGGTATTCGGATCAAATGGTGGGTTGCTCTACCAATATGAACCGACACTGGTCGCAGCCTTCAGCACCGATGTGGCAAACACGGTCACCTATGCCCTCTATAAAACAGTAACGAATGGAACAGCGACCTCGGCTCTGTCAATTGATCGTCCAGCTGCTGCAAAAACGGGCACAACTGACGACAATAAGAGCGCTTGGTTCGCCGGCTACACCCCGCAGATTTCAGCTGCTGTCCTCATGGCAAAAGAGGACTCGGCCGGACTTCCCATTTCCATGTCGGGCACTGGTGGACTAAAGACCGTCACGGGTGGATCATTCCCCGCGTCAATCTGGAGCGCATTTATGAAGGATGCACTCAAAAAGAAGCCTGTTGCTGAATTCCCCGCACCACCGGAGAACGCGCTGACACCGATTGAATGCCCGGACTTTATCGAGACTGACCTTGAAGAGATTCCATTTGGTTGCCCGATCCCAGAGATAGTCAACGAGTTTGGTCCGGAGAACACGGGCTCAGACCCAGTAGTTACCGATTCAAATCAACCGGTAGTACCGGAACCAACTGCAACCAATGAATTTGGACCTGAACCGGCACCAACGGATGAACCAGTTGATGAAGGACGCCCTGATTAGTCAGTGACTTTCGGGCGCTTGCTTTGTATTTCGAAGCAAGGTCGGGTCTTCATTTGGTGGTGTCAGCCCGCCCACTCACATAGGCTGCAAGGGCAGATAAAGATTCCGGACAGGTTCAATTGCTGACCGCGTCCATTGCGCGACGGAAGCTTCAGAAGTGTGTCGTCAATGTCAATGTATTCCGCAGACAAGGAACCAATATTCCAAATTGAGGTCGCGCCCAGTGTGGGTAGATTCTGCCCCGAACCTGTAATTGACTTTCCGGCAGAAATGGTTTTCCCCGGATCAACTTGGTCAATGTCAGCGTATGCGGGAGTCCTAGAGACTAACAGTCCAGCAATGACTAAGCCCCCCAAGATTCTCTTACTAGGGAGAGGTGAGAACTTAGGCTTATACATGTCAGTCTCCACTGAGTTGGGATCCTGAGGCATTATTGGTGAGTGAGCGAGCGCCTGGGTGGGTCTTTCGGCAAACTCGCAGCCAGACCTTACACCTTGTTGCCGCCCATCTACGTGTTGATCATCTTGGCCGCATTGACTTACATGTTCGGCTATTTGCTCGACTTTTCCTGTGTGGTGGACGGTTGGGTTGATCCCCAGCGCTATATGCATTTGTGCTACTCAGATATTCCAGCGTTGTACGTCGACCGAGGATTCGCCGAAGGAATAATTCCCTATGTCCAGTCGGGGTCAAACGGAATCTATTTGGAGTACCCGGTCGGCACCGGAATTTTCATGTATATCGCCGCCCTGATCACCGGGCTAGTTTCAGGTTTTTACTCTGACGGTTACCGCGCATTTTTCGACGTGAACGTCGTGTTGCTGTTCATTCCTTTTGTGATCACGGTTATTGCAACGGCACTGACAAAACCAAAAGACCCGTGGCGAGCAGCCATGATCGTGTTCGCACCGACCATGATCCTTGCGGCAACTATTAACTGGGACTTGATTCCTATCGCGCTCGTGTCATTGGCTTTCCTGGCGTGGTCTAAAGACAGAGCAACACTCACAGGAATCTTCCTAGGTTTAGCAATTGCTTCAAAGTTTTACCCAGTATTTCTTCTCTTGGGTTTTGTTCTGCTTGCCTGGCGGACAAAAACTTGGCGTCCAACCTTGAGCATGCTCATTGCAACGGTCACGACCTTCCTTGCAGTCAACATTCCTTTTGCAATCGCAAACTTCGAGGGTTGGGTTACTTTCTACACATTCAATTTCGGCAGGGCAATTGACTTCGGCTCGTTCTGGTATGCGATAACTCAAATCGGGTTACCCACTATCCCGGAGAGCCTGCTCAATGTTGCGTCAACAGCACTTTTCGCACTACTACTCATTGCAATCGCAATTCTGGTTAAGAAGACGCCAACAACCCCAAGTATTGCCCAGATCTCGTTCTTGATCCTCGCCGCTTTTGTGGTTACTAATAAGGTCTACTCACCCCAGTACGTTCTGTGGCTTGTTCCGCTTGCAGTCTTGGCCCGTCCGAACTGGCGCGACTTTCTGATCTGGCAGTTCGGTGAAGTGATCTACTTCGCCGCAATCTGGTGGTTCCTCGCCGGCTACGGAATCACCGACTCCAAAACACTCACCCCGCAGTGGTACGCCGCAGCCACCTTCGTTCACATTGCCGCAACCATCTATTTTGCGGTCATGGTGATCCGCGACGTGAGAGCCAAGTCAGACTCCAACGGAATTAGTTGAGTAATTGTTGAGTGCTGTACAAACTGTGCGGATTTTGAGGGCGTTTTAGGGAGTCGAATGGGTAAGTCCCTCATAGCTTTTGTATCCAATCCGCACAGTTCACATACTGCGCACATACTGCTCACATACTGCGTCGCCAAAGCGAGGCCATGGGCGAACTTTGACGATCTGTCGAGGGATTTGACATGACAAGTGGGTCGAAGGAGTCCATAAAGGTTCCAGCTATCACGAATGGAAGGGCTTGGTCACAAGTAATAGGCAAAATTTCCCGCACATTATCCGCACATTAACTGGTTACGAACGTGCTGTAGGTAATTCCCGCAATGAAAATCGTGCTCGTGAAGAATTTCGTGTGTGCGAGGCCTTTGGACGACGGATATGGATCATTGGTTACGTATTACGAGATTGAAATGGAGTCAAACCGCGTAGTTGTGAACCGAATCTCAGCACTGATTTGATCCCCGATTTGGGGCAGCACCGATTCGTTGTTCAACCACAACATTGATACATGTTGGTGTGGCGGCTCAGCAAACCAGCGCTGTTTCCCGCCGATCTTAAACGGGGACATCGCGCGGCCGGTTGCATCGAGAGCACCAATACCGAAAGAGGTGACCCGCTGGCGAAGTGAACTTGTGGGGGAAGGTGCCGAGAGACCGATTCCGTTGGCTGTGCCACCGCTGACAACGACCAGGGTTGCGTTCTTGCCGGCACTGCGCTGGCGGTAACCAACTTTGACGCCTTCAGCTACTGGGTGAACTGCCAACACTGTTCCAGAAGCTGAAAGTGCCGAACGATCACCCAACCAGAGTCGCGTTCCAACGCGCATGCGCACGATTAATTCACTCACGCTCTGACGAATGGTGGCAAGTTCTGAATCGGTGCAGTGCGACACCCAAATGAGCGGAGCTGGTGGTGAATACCCCTCCCACACCGCGGTTTCAGCCTCCCATAACCCAGCCCACCGCATCACCTCAACGGCATGGGAGTCAAGAGCGCTGCGCTCGATTGGGAGATGGACGGAAAGGCCTTCAATAAAAATCCGCCCAGCTGCTAGGGCACTTCGAATCTCAGAGTTAGCTAGGGCTCCGACGAGTTCGGGCTCGGTGAAACCGAAGCGAAGCATTGAGCTCCGAGCTTCCAGGATCATTCTTACTCCACCGGCACCTGTCGCGAGTTCAATCAGTGCTTCAAGATTTGAGACAGTGCGAATGATTCGACCGGAGTAAAACTTTTCACCGATTTCCCACCACTTGGCGGCCGCCCCCGAATCACGAGGATCAAATGGTTGCAAAACAACTATGTCGCCTTGGGTGATACTGACGACGGATTCAATTTCAAAGACAGTACCGACTGCAATCGTGTCGGCACCAAGGTCCATTGCCGTCGCAGCCAGGAGTTCCTGCCCGAGTCCGTAGCCGTTTCCTTTGATCACCGGAACGGGAGAGCTTCCACTGGCGCTAGTGACAGCCTTGACTACGGATTGCAGGTGGGTTTGCCATTTCTCGCCATGTATATGGAGGGTGAAAGACACTCGTGCATCATGTCAGGATCACACCGAATCGGTGACTAGCCTCGCCGCTGGTAGAGCGAAAAAGCCTTCGCCCAACCCTTGCGAGTGACGTAGTCCCACTCGCCGACGTATTCCTGGGCGTAGCCACCCGAACCCAGTTTGAAAGACACCAAGCCAAAGAGGTGATCTGATTTGTCCAAGGTGTTGGAAATACCGCGTAGGTCATATACCGAACAACCCGATTCACGTGCAGTCTTGATCATGGACCACTGCAATGCATTCGAAGGACGAACATCACGATCGGCGGTGGTGGAGGCACCGTAGGAGTACCAAGCATGCGCGCCAACGGTGATCATGATTGTCGCAGCAGCAACATGACCGTCATGACGCGCAACATGCAAAGTGAAATAATCACCTAGTGCATCCCACATGCGTTGGAAGTAGACCAAACCTCGGGGTGTGAATCCATCACGTGAAGCGGTCTCAACATAAACCTGGTGAAAGGCAGCCAGGTCATCGTGCGTGCCAGTTGAAATTTCAACGCCGGCCTTTTCAGCCTTGCGAACATTACGGCGCCACTGCTGGTTGAAGCCGGCGAATACTTCGGCTTCACTCCGACCGGCAAGTGGTACTTGAAAAACATAACGTGGTTGTACGTCACCGAAACCAGCACCAACGTTTTCCTCTTGTACGAATCCAAGTGAACGCATGGACTTGATCACTGAGTCACCAAGTGAAAATTCGCGGTCACTCGGAACATCTCCCAGCAGTGAGATTTCACCGATTGCACTTTTGATTGTTTGCGCGTCCCATTGTTTGATGGCAACGGGCGGGCCCATCTTTAATTGAAATGCACCGCGACCTTTTACGTGCGCGATCAGCGGTGAAAGCCACGAATCGAGTTCGTTACTTTCCCAGTCAATAACTGGACCTTCGGGAACATAGGCGAGTGAACGTTGAGGCAGTCGTGGAATTGGACGATACAAAACTAATGCGACACCAACGAGGGTGGATTCACGAAACCAACCAACAGACTCTGGGCGCCAACCAACTTTCACTTTGCCCCATGAAGGCAACTGCAAGAAAGAAATAGAAGTGGAGTGTGAAGTGATCACGCCATCTAAGAAGCCACAGTGCTGCTCACTACTGATCCGGCGAACTTCAAGGCTCACTCTTTGCGCCCAACACTGGAGCACTGGATTATTTCTTGCATCTGATTAGCCTATGCCTAGGCGCCTAGCCGTGGGAACTTTGAATCTTCCCTACGGCAAGAAAGCCCTAACGGTTCAGATTGCAGAGCAACCGTTACTTAATCAAAAAATAGCCGTGAATCTGAATTTTCATGGCAGATCAAGATCAACAACAACGGGTGCATGGTCGGAAGCACCTTTCCCTTTGCGGGCATCGCGGTCAACGTAGGCGTCAGACACCAGCGAAGTGAAAGCCTGATTTGCGTAGACCAGGTCGATCCGCATTCCCCAGCCACGGTGGAAGGATCCATTGCGGTAATCCCAGAAGGTGTAGGGCTCACCCTTGAGTGAGCGTGGCATTACCTCGGTTAAACCCAATTCTTGGATGTCGGTCAAAGCGGCTCGCTCGGCAGCGGTGACATGGGTTGAGTCAACAAATTTTTCGATATCCCACACGTCCGCGTCCGTTGGAGCGATGTTGTAGTCACCGATGTAGGCGAGGGGGAGTTCCGGATATTGGGCGAGATCCCCGGCAATTGTGGTGTTGAGGGCTTTGAACCAGTCAAGTTTGTAGTTGTAGTGATCATGTCCCGGTTCGCGACCGTTGGGGCAATACAAGCTCCAGACCCGAACACCATTACATGTAGCGCCGATTGCGCGAGGCTCTGCAGCACCATCAAATTCCGGCTGACCAACCAATCCACGAACAACATCGGTTGCACCAACTCGAGTCAGAATCGCAACTCCATTCCACCGACCGGTTCCATGGGTGACTGCCTCGTACCCAGCCGCTTGAATAGGCACGTGAGGAAAGGCTTCGTCGGTGCATTTGAGCTCCTGCAAAGCCACAACATCAGGTTGGGCACTCTCCAACCATTCCACGACCCGATCAATCCGGGCACCTACAGAATTGACGTTCCACGTAGCAATGCGCACATGGAAAGCCTATTGCGCCCGGTGGATTCTATTGAACGGTTCATTGATGATCCCAGAAATGGAATATTTTGGTCTTAACGAATGGCAGTGCGTGCCGGACATGTGGGGGGTTTCCCGGCTTCAAACATAGAAAGCCTGCGACCGTTGTGGCAGCTTCACGCCTACGCGTCTATGGCTACGACGAGCGCTTTGTGGGAAAAGATTCGAAGCTTGACCGAACTCTTGAATTTTTCCTCGCCTACAAAAGTCAGCACTTTGTGTCAGACACCCCCAACACTTTCTGGCAGGCCCGGGGCTTGCTGCCCGCCTGACAAGAATGACGAAATAAGAAACTTCTGCGAGGTGAAGCTTCCAAAATGCTTCCACGTGATGGACTTGCTGTGGTGCCTCTTGGTCTTCTGGGTCCGTAGAGTTTCATTTTGGCGATGCCCCGGTCATCCAAGACTCAACGATCAATCTCGCTGCTTGAGCAGTGCCCAACTCTCCTTCTGAGATTTCATCCCATGCGGCAAATAGCAACCCGATGTAGGAGGCTGTTAGCCAACGAACTGAATGATCCCTGCGCAACAAGCCATAGGCCTGCGCGGTTCCAATGTAGATGGCAAGAGGTGTCGCTGCTTGCGCCCACAGGGAATCCAAATCGGTTCGAGGGGGTGCGGCGCGCAGGAATGCGGTTCGTGGTTCCAAGGGAATCAGGCCTCGGGTGACCTCGATCATGACTGCCGCGACATCACTTGGTTTACCGTCCGGAACAAGCGCCATGACCGAACCGATTCGTTGCAATGCGTCTGCGGCCAGTGCTTCGAGGAGATCGTCGCGCGTGGGGAACTTGTTGAAAAGGGTGGTCCGACTGACTCCAGCCGCCGCAGCGATTGATTGCAAAGTGGCATCGGGACGCTTGGACAGCACCAGTGCTGCCACGTCCAAGATATGCTCATTTTTGATCACCATGTTCATAAGTTAACATTTATGTTCACTTTTTGGGTAGGTTCAAGCTATGTCAGGTGTAAAAACGAGGCAAGTGCTGCCCGATCAACTTCGCGGAATCGCGCTCCTAGGGATCGTTGTCGTTAACGCGGCATTCCTGGGCATCAGTGCCCACGGGTTCACGGCAGAGTCCGTTGACGGAGTTGCGAACCGCCTCACCGCACTGCTGGTTACCACCTTTGCCCAAGGGAAGTTCTATCTGCTTTTCTCGTTTCTATTCGGTTACAGCGCCTCGTTTATTTTGCGCGACAACAGTAAGCCGAATCGCCGTCGGTATCTGCGTCGGATGCTGGCGCTATTCCTATTCGGCTTAGCCCACGCGGTGTTCTTCTTTATCGGGGACATTCTGATCACATATTCGATTTTCGGGCTTCTGCTTTTCACGGTCTCACGTAGTTCCGACCGAGCTTTGAAGCGCTGGACCATCGCGGCGATCACAGTTGCCGTGCTCTTGATTCTGGTAGTTGCGTCCTTGGCTGCCGCATTCCCTGATGATTTTTCTGAATCCGGAGGATTGGAATCTGCCCTGAGCACAGGAACCTTTGCGGAAGCAGCCATAGCTCGGCTCGAAGCCTTACCCTCCACCCTGCTCGGTGTCTTTCTCTTACAAGGCCCAATGGCTTTCGCCGCATTTGTACTCGGGCTGCGTGCCTCACGAGTGAAACTTCTGGCTGATCCTGAATCTCACGTCGATCTGTGGCGCAAACTAGCTCGATGGGGTTGGGCTATCGGTCTGCCCTTGCAGGCAGTGGCCGCCGGAATGCAGATCGGTGCCGTTGCAACTGGCAATTCCTTCTCACCGGGTGGAGCTTTCGGTCTCGCACTTGGCTTCACCACGGCTCCGATCTTGACCGCAGGGTATATCGGAAGCATCGCACTGCTCATCCATCGAAGGCCGTTGTTCTTGTCTTTTCTGACTCCTGCCGGACAGATGTCGCTCACCGTCTACATAGGTGAATCAGCACTAATGTCCTTCGTCTTTAGCGCTTATGGGCTCGGCTACTTTGGCCAGTGGAGAGCGTTTCCGGTTGTCCTTGCAGGTATCGCATGCTGGGCAGTACTGACTGCCTGTGCATGGTTATGGATGCGACGCTTTAAACAAGGTCCACTCGAGTTCGTAATGGCTGCCATGACAGGAAAAGGTGGCGCCACATGAAAAATCGAACCAATGCTGGCCTTAGTGCGGTGGATGTACTTAGCGCTACCGGTGAACACGATGTTTTCCTTAAATACCTCAGCGAGTTTGATCCTGAGGGTTACCAGATCCTGACCGACCCTGAACTCTCTGACAAAACAATTTGGGCCCCAACAGACGAAGCGTTCGCCAAACTTGGGGACGCTCCCGCTAGTGCAACACCGGAAGAGATCAAGGCGGTTCTCGGTTTCCACATCACGCCACCGCGCCGCATACCCGAAGGTGACTACCCGATTATTACGTTCACCTATTTAGCAGATGGCGGACAGATCATCCACCAAACCCGCACCGGCATTCTCACCGAATCTGACCAGCGGGTCACCACCAAATTCGAAGACGGCCGGTACACCGTTGAGGGCGTGCTGATCGGACCAACCGCCTGGTGCACCCAAGCCGGGTCTATATTTTCCATTGATGAAGTGATTACGGAGGTGGCGACACCAAGTTGGTTAGAGAGTGTATTGGGTAGCGCCATTTACCTGCTTTTCTTTGAGTACCCATACGTCACCGCACTTGTCGGCTTGATTCTTGTCTTTGTCGTGGTGGTCATAATTATTAGATTAAAACGTAAACGCTCAAATTAATGTATTCGGCGAGTCGCACCTGGGTCTACTTGCGAATACGGAAGGACTAATGCTCTAGGGAGACTGTGGCGGTAAGAGTGCAACCCCCACTTGGGGAACTTGTTAATGACCAGTTT
>ERZ890510.585-NODE-585-length-28215-cov-7.450391_pt1 | contig 28215 bp, 27 predicted proteins | sample MGYA00521265_ERZ890510 | MGnify/ENA primary metagenome ERZ890510 (study PRJEB32303, sample SAMEA104408624) | aquatic metagenome | biome: Brackish water; feature: Chemocline; material: water | place: Baltic Sea | collected 2014-10-26T21:54:00 | depth 110 m ... | reverse complement strand
CTGGCTGCTGGCGCAGGGCCCCGACATCGTGCCGATCCCTGGCACCAAGCGCGCCGAGCGTGTCGACGAAAATCTGGCGGCGCTCGACGTTGCCCTATCGGCCGACGAGGTGGCACGGCTCTCCACGGCCCTGCCGCCCGGGGTGGCGGCGGGTACGCGCTATCCCGAGGCCGGCATGAAGGGCGTCTACCTTTAGACCGAGGGTGGCTGTGTGCGGCCTGTGGCACATGCGCCATGGAACGGAAATGGCGCACTTGTGATGTCGGGGCTGTTGAAGTCGGGGCGGGCCGGAGCCATATCGCGGACATGATGACATTCCGATCCGTATTGTCCGCGATGGCGGCTGCGGTGCTCGCCGGCCTCGCCCTCGCCGGGTGCACCTCGACCGGTAACACCGGCCAGTACCAGACCGGTGGCGGCGGGTGGGACAATTTCCGCGCCTGACGCTGCGTCTACGTTGCCGCCGGTAGTTCCTTCATCACCGCCCACAGGTCGGCCTTGCGCTCGAAGCCGATGCCGGGCGCATCGGGCAGGGCGACACGGCCGTCGACGACCGGGCAGTCGTCGGCGAAGCCACCGAACGGCGCGAACACCTGCGGATAGGACTCGTTGCCGCCGCATTGCAGGCCGACCGCGATGTTGAGCGCGAACTGGTGGCCGCCGTGTGGCACGCAGCGCCGGGCCGACCAGCCGTGCGCCTTCAACATGTCGAGGGTACGCAGGTATTCGACTAGGCCGTAGGAGAGTGCGGGGTCGTACTGCAGGATATCGCGGTCGGGCCGCAGCCCGCCGTGACGGACGAGGTTGCGGGCGTCCTGCATCGAGAACAGATTTTCACCGGTCGCGAGCGGCGGCGTGTACTGGGTCGCAAGCGCGCCATGCGCCAGATAGTCGAGCGGATCGAGCGGCTCCTCGTACCAGCGCAGGCCGTAGGCTTCGATGGCCTTGCCGAAGGCGATAGCTGTCGTGAGGTCGAACTTGCCGTTGACGTCGACCGCCAGCCGCTCGCCGGCACCGACGATCTTCAGCACCGCCTCGATGCGCGCGAGATCTTCCGCCAGCGGCACGCCGCCCACCTTCATCTTCACGCAGGAGTAACCGAGGTCGAGATAGCCTCTCATCTCGTCCTGCAGCGCCCCCAGTCCCTTGCCGGGATAGTAGTAACCGCCGGCGGCGTAGACCCAGGCCCGGTTGTCGTAGGCGCCATCGTTGTAGCGGTCGGCCAAAAGCTTCCACAGCGGCGCGCGCCTGGCCTTGGCCAGCGCATCCCACAGCGCCATGTCAAGGACACCCACCGCCACCGAGCGCTCGCCGTGCCCGCCGGGCTTTTCGTTGGCCATCATGGCTGCCCAGCATTTCGCGGGGTCGATGAAGCCATCCGGATCGAGCAGCGAATCGGGCTTGGCGGCGCTCAGCCGCGGAATGAACCGTTCGCCCAGCAAGCCATGCTGGGCATAGCGGCCGTTCGAGTTGAAGCCGTAGCCGACCACCGGCTTGCCGTCGACGATGCGGTCGGTGACCACCGCCACCACGCTGGCCGTCATCTGGCTGAAGTCGATGTAGGCGTTGGCGATGTTGGAACGGATCGGCGAGACGATGTCGTGGATGGCGACGATTCGCATGGTGGCTTCCTTCAGGCGTAAGCGTCGCGGCGGTTCTGGCGGAACAGCAGCCACCAGGCAATGACCCCGTTCAGCACATTCCAGGCGATGCCGTTGATGAAGGCGGCACGATACGAGCCGGTCATGTCGAACAGCACGCCCCCCATCCAGCCTCCCAGTGCCATGCCGATGATGGTGGCGGAGACGGCGAGGCTGACGCGGAAACCGGCCTCCTGCGGCGGGAAGTATTCGCGCACGATGATGGCGTAGGACGGCACGATGCCGCCCTGGAACAGACCGAACAGCGCCGAGGCGACATAGAGCGACGTGAGCGTGTCGGATATCAGATAGACGACCAGCGCTACCCCCTGCAGGGTCGAGCCCAGCAGCAGCGTCTTGATGCCGCCGACCCGGTCGGCGATCCAGCCCGAGCCGATGCGGCTCACGATGCCGAACCCCAGCATCAGCGACAGCATCGTGGCGCCCTGCGTCACGCCATAACCGAGGTCGGCGCAATAGGCGACGATGTGGACCTGCGGCATCGACATGGCCACGCAGCATCCCAATCCGGCGAGGGCGAGAAGCGCCTGCAGGGCGTTGGGCGAAAGGCCGAGCGTGCCTCGGCTCTGGCGCGCCACGATCGCCGCCTGCTGTTCGGCGTGCGGCGGCGGCCGGCGGCTCAGGGTCAGCGCCAGCGGCAGCATGGCCACGACGCAGAGCACGGCGGCCGCGAGATAGGTCGTGCGCCAGCCGTAGTCGCGGATCATCAACTCGATCAACGGCGGCCAGATCGCGCCGGCGAGATAGTTTCCCGAAGCGGCGATTGCGACGGCGAGGCCGCGGCGCTTGTCGAACCAGTGCGAGATGTCGGCAACCAGCGGCGCGAAGGTGGCGGCCGCCGCGAAGCCGATCAGCACCTGGGCGGCGGCGAACAGCGTCAGCGACGAGGTCATCTGGGCGGCGGCGAAGCCCGCACCCAGTAGAATGGTGCTGATGGCGATGGCGGTAACGATGCCCTGCTTGTCGACCACCTTGCCCATCACGATGCCGCCGGCAAAGAAGCCCAGCATGGTCATCGTATAGGAGAACGAGATGTCGGCCCGGCTGACGCCTAGATCGGCCTGCACCGATGGCAGCGCCACGACCAGGCACCACATGCCGATGCCGCCGACCGTGCTCAGGGTCACGCTGGAGGCAAGCCGCCACCAGGCATACTTCGATTCCACGCCGTACATCGCGATCAGCTGCCGTTCTCAGCCGCCGGCCACGCCCTGGGTGTTGACGTAGAGCGCGTACAGAGAATGGCTGGCCGCCATGAACAGGCGGTTACGGTGGCGGCCGCCGAAGCAGAGGTTGGCGCAACGTTCGGGCAGATCGATATGGCCGATCGGCTTGCCGGTCGGATTGAAGACGCGCACACCGTCCAGTTCGGGCGAGCCCATGCCCCAGCCGCACCACAAATTGCCGTCGACATCGACGCGGAAGCCGTCGGGCGACCCGCCCGGGCCGGCGTCGATCAGCACCTTGCCGCCGCTGATCTTCATGCCGTCGGCCGAAACGGCGTAGCTCACGATCGTGCGGTGCGGTTCGGCGCGCGACGCCACGACATAGAGTTTCTTTTCGTCGGGCGAGAAGGCGAGCCCGTTGGGGCCGGGAATGTCGTCGGCCATCATCGTGAGCTTGCCGGTTGCCGGATCGAGGCGATAGACGGCGGGCTTGTTCTCGCTTTGCGCCTTGTGGCCTTCGTAAAAGCCCAGGATGCCGAACATTGGATCGGTGAACCACACCGAGCCATCGGATTTCACCACGACATCGTTGGGCGAGTTGAGCGGCTTGCCCTTGTAGGAATCGGCCAGCACCGTGATGGCGCCGTCATATTCGAAGCGCACGATGCGGCGGGTGTCGTGCTCGCAGGCGATCAGCCGGCCCTCGCGGTCGCGGGTATGGCCGTTGGCGTTGTTGGATGGCTTGCGGAACACCGAGACCGCGCCGGTCTCCTCGTCCCAGCGCAGCACGCGGTTGTTGGGGATGTCGCTCCACAGCAGGTAGCGGCCGTCGCCAAAATAGACTGGCCCCTCGGACCAGCGGCAGCCGGTATGGAGCCGCTCGATCGAGGCCAGCGCGAGCCGGTACTGGTTGAAGGAAGGATCGAGCACGCGCACCGCCGGATCGGGGTAGCGCTCGTTAGGTTGCCACATCTTGGTTTCCTCGTTTCATTGTCGGCGCTGGCCTTGCCCAAGCATGCCCGTCCGACCGCACGCGGTCGAGAGCCAAGGGCCAGGCGCTTCAAACGGGGTTCCGGGGAGCGGCTTTGGCCGCGCAGCGTGGGCCAAGAAATCGCAGGAACGTCCAACCGGGCCTGTGATATACCGCCAAGCCTGTTCGCCGCCGATGGCCGGCCAACGCCAACAAGTCCCAGGGGACAGTGTGATGAAGCCGAGTTTTGTGACCATTGACCGACATCCCGGCCGCTCTACCCAGTCCATCGGGTTGGCGCTCGCCCTCGGCACCGATCCGGATCTCATCCATGAGCCGTCGGTCGGCGTGGTCGGCACCAAGGGCGACAGCCAGTGCTACCTCGGCGTCCAGTCGAAGGTCGATGCGATCCATGCCCAACTCAAGAGCCGGATCGGCACGGATCCGGGCCAGCTCAAGCTCCGCCTGGTCCAGCCCGAGTTCACGATCGCCACGTCGGACGGCATCCGCAATGGCACGCGTGAGATGCGCTATTCGCTGATCGGCCGCGAAGTGACGAACGACGCCCTGTGCGAGCACCTGAGCGCCACCGGCCTCGCCGGGACGATCGCGGTCGTCGCCTGCGACAAGCCGCCGGTCGGCACACTTGCCGCGCTGCTCGAGCACAACCTGCCATCGATCATCATGTCGGACGGTCCGATCCATCCGGGCAAGGATCCGCAGACCGGCGAGGCACTCGACATCGTGAGCGCCTACCAGGTCGCCAGCCATCCCGACGCCGCCCATCGGCACCACATCGCCTGCCATGCCTGCCCCGGCTACGGCAGCTGCGGCGGCATGTTCACCTACAACACCATGCAGACCTTCATCGGCGTGGTCGGCATGCAGCCGCTGCACATGGTTGCGCCGCCCTCCGACGACCCGCGCCGCGTCAACGAGTTCGCGGCCGAGCTGGTCGACCATCTGGCCAACTTGATGAAGAACGATCTGAAGCCCCGAGACATCGTCGTGCGCGATTCCATCCGCAATGCGATGATCGTGTCGATGGCCATCGGCGGCTCGACCAATGTCGTGCTTCACGGACCGGAGATCGCGCGGGCCGCCGGCTTCGCCGACTTCTGGAAGGACGTCATGACGCCCGGGGAGTTCAACTACCTCTCGCAGCATGTCGTCCCGGTACTCACCGATGCGCGGCCCTACGGCAAGTACTCGATGGTCGACATCGACCAGATCGGTGGCGTGCAGGTGATCGTGCGCGAACTGCTCGACGCCGGCCTGCTCAACGGGAGTGTTCTCACTTGCACCGGTGAAACCCTGGCGGCCCAGGTCGAGCGCCTCGGCGCCAAGCGCGCCGACGGTCGCGTCGTCTATCCCGTCGAGAAGCCCTACAAGCCGACTGGCGGCCTGCGGATGCTGGGCGGCAATCTGTCACCCGACTTCTCCGCGATCCTCAAGCTCGCCGGCGTGGAAGGCGGTCTCGAGAACAATCTCTTCCGTGGCCGGGCCTGCGTCTTCGAGGGCGAGCAGGGATTGCTCACGGCGCTCGATAAGACGCCGGAGCGATTCCAGAACAACGACATCATCATCGTGCGCTACGAGGGGCCGAGCGGCGCGCCTGGCATGCCGGAGATGCTCGATCCGACCTCGCGCATCACGACGCTCTGCCGCGAGCGGAACATCGTGGTGGCCCTCATGACGGATGCGCGGTTCTCGGGCGGGTCGGTCGGCCTTGTCATCGGCCATGTCGGGCCCGAAGCGGCGCTGGGCGGCCCGATCGCGCTGGTCGAGGACGGCGACGAGATCGTGGCCGATCTCAACATCAACGAACTCAACTGCACCGCGCTCAGGGATCCCGCTGTCCACGCCAAGCGCAAAGCAGCCTGGGAGAAGGCGGTGGCGGCGAATGGCGGCATCCATCCCAATTGCGGCATCGCCGATACCCGCCTGCTCCACCGCGCACGCACCAGCGCCGTGCCGGCCACACGCGGCGGCGGCCTGCATCCGAACCGCGAGGTCTGGGTGCGTGCGCCGCGCAAGGCCGAACGTCAGGACTTCGTACTGCGCAACAAGCATCGGCCGGAGTGGAACAAGTCCTTCTGACGGCGCCTCGTCGGTCGACGTCGAGGGCGCCGTCTAGTCGCCCTCGACGCCGTACGCTGCTTTCGCCTGAGCCCTGCTGACCAGGCCGAGCCGAACGTCCCGTTTGACGGCTTCCGGGTCGCGCTTGGCGGGATCGCCGAAGCCGCCGCCGCCCGGCATCTCGACCACCAGCCGTTCGCCGGCCGGGATGGTCTGAAAACCCTTGGCCCGGAGCTCCTGGCCCGAGGCCAGCGACAGTCGGCCGTTGCCGCCGGCTTGGCCGCCGTCGCGGCCGCGCGCCGGATGTTTCACCCGCTCGAAGGTGGCGAAGATGCCGAAGGGCGCGCCTTCGCGATGCTCGACCTCCATCACCTGGCCGAGGCCGCCGCGATGGGCGCCGGCGCCGCCGGAATCCTGGCGGTATTCCTTCTTCCACACCACGACGGGCGCAATGGTCTCGGTGATTTCGACCGGCACGTTGCGCACGCCAGAAGGGAAAGGCGTGGCCGAGAGGCCGTCGAGCGTCGGCCTGGCGCCGGTGCCGCCGGAATGGAAGGTCGTCACCATGAAGGGCCGGCTGTTGCCGATGGTGCCGGTCATGCCGTGGCCGGCGCCGAGCTTCAGGTTCCACAGGTTGGAGGTGCCCTCGGCCGGCACGCGGCCCGGGATCACCTGGTGCAGGGCGTCGAAGCAGACGTCGGGCAGCATGTGACCGATCGTGCTGCGGGCGTTCACCGCCGCCGGAAACAGCGCGTTGACGATGGTGTTCTCCGGCGCCGTCACCAGGATCGAATCGAGCGTGCCGGCGTTGTTGGGAATGGTCGGCGCCACAACGCACTTGATGCCAAACGCCGTGTAGGCTTCGGTGTAACACATCGGTGAATTGATGCCGTAGATCGACGAGCCCGAGGTGCCGGCATAGTCGACGGCGATGTGGTCGGCGTTGATGCTGACGGCGGCGTGGAGATCGATCGGGGCGTCGTAACCGTCGATCCGCATATGGCCTTTCCAGGTGCCGCGCGGCAGTTTTGAGATCGCCGCAATCATGCCAGCGCGGCTCCTGTCGATGATGTGCGTGCCGAGCTCGTCGAGCGAGTCGATGCCGTGCTCGGCCATCATGCCGGACAGACGCTTCTCGCCGATGCCGTTGCAGCCGATCAGGGCGTGGATGTCGCCCTCGACCTGCACCGGTTCGCGCACGTTGGCGCGCACGATGCGCATTACGTTCTCGTCCATCGTGCCCTCGCGCATCAGCTGAAGCAGCGGCAGGAACAGGCCTTCGTGGAAAACCTGGCGTCCGTCGGGCGATTGCCCGAGCCCGCCGATGTCGACCACGTGCGTGGTGCAGGAGAACAACGCCACCAGCTTGCCGTCATGGAAGGCGGGTGATGTGACGACGATGTCGTAGAGATGGCCGGTGCCCTTCCACGGATCGTTGGTCACGTAGGCGTCGCCCGGCTTCATGGTCTCGACCGGGAATTCGCGGATGAAGTGGATGACGCTTCTGGCCATCGAGTTCACATGGCCTGGCGTGCCGGTGACGGCCTGCGCCAACATCTGGCCTTTGAGGTCGAACACGCCGGCCGAGATATCGCCGGCCTCGCGGGCGCTGGTCGAAAACGCGGTGCGCACCAGGGCGCGAGCCTGCTCCTCGACCACCGACAGCAGCCGATTCCACATCACTTGCAGGCGGATGTCGGCCAACGAGTTCGAGGGGCGCGTGCTCATACGATGTCCTCCAGGACGATCTGGCCGACGGCATTGATGCGGGCGCTGAAATCCTGCGGCACCACGGTAGTGGTGCCATCCTCGACGATCAGCGCCGGCCCGTCGAGCGACATGCCGGGCCTGAGCGCTGAGCGCTCGTGGATCGCTGCGTTCTCACGCCGGCCGCTCGCCGGATCCAGCACCTCGCGATGGCCGACCGGGACGGGGGCTGCGCTCTTCGCCGGATCCCTGACTTGCTTGGGCAACGGTCGCGCAGTGGCGATCGACAGCGTCCAGGTCAACGCCTCGACCTCGAGTTTGGGAATGGCGCGGCCGAACACCGTTCCATAGGTCGCCTCGAAGCGGCGGCGCAGGTCGGGTGCTGCATCGGTGGCGAAGGTGGTGTTGGGCAGCGGCACCGCGATCTCGTGACCCTGGCCGCGATAGCGCATGAAGGCGTGGCGCGTCTCGACCAGTTCCTCGCCGGGTGCCGCCGGCCGCACGACCGCTTCGGCTTCGGCCCGCATGGCGGCGAACAGCTCGTTCAGCATCTTGGCGTCGAACATGTCGAGCCTGATGTGGCGCGTGCGCACCACCTCGTAGGCGATCGGCGCGCGGAGGAAGCCGAAGGCCGAGCCCACGCCGGCGCCGACCGGCACCACGACACGCTTCATGCCGAGCTTGCGGGCAAGGCGGGCGGCGTGGAGCGGTGCCGCACCTCCGAAAGCGATCAGCGTGCGGTCGGCAGTGTCCTTGCCGTTCTCCACGGCATGCACGCGGGCGGCACTCGCCATGGTCTCATCGACGATTTCGGCCACCCCTGCCGCAGCGCCTTGCGAATCGGTCTTTAGTGCGCCGGCCAGCGCCTGCAGCGCGGCTCCGGCCTTGTCGGGGTAGAGCGGGATCGCGCCGCCGGCAAAACGCGCCGGATCGAGACGACCGAGTGCCGTGTCGGCGTCGGTCACCGTGGGTTCGGTGCCGCCGTTGCCGTAGCAGGCCGGACCGGGGACACTGCCGGCCGAATCGGGGCCGACCTGGATGCGGCCCAGCGCATCGAGCCGGGCGATCGAGCCGCCACCGGCACCGATCTCGACCAGTTCGATCACTGGGATGCGGACCGGAAGGCCGCTGCCCTGCACGAAACGATAGGCGCGCGCGACCTCGAACTGGCGGGAGCGCTGCAGTTCGAGATCGTCGAGCAGCGTGAGCTTGGCCGTGGTGCCGCCCATGTCGAAGGCGACGGCCTTGGCGATTCCGTTTTCCGCCGCAACGGTGAGCGCCAGGATGGCGCCGCCGGCCGGGCCCGATTCGACCAGCCGCACCGGATAGCGCCGCGCCGTGTCGACGGTGGTGATGCCGCCCGATGACATCATCAACAGCAGGGGGCCGGCGATGCCCTCCTTCTTGAGGTCGCGCTCGAGCTGGCCGAGATAGCCCGCCATGCGCGGCAGCACATAGGCGTTGGCGATCGTGGTCGAGGTGCGCTCGTACTCGCGGATCTCCGGACAGACTTCGCAGGAGAGAGAGATGGCGATGCCCGGCAGCTCTTCCGCCAGGATCTGGCCAGCGCGGCGCTCGTGCGCCTCGTGGGTGAAGCTATGCAGGAAGCAGACAGCCACGGCCTCGATCTTGCGCTGGCGTAGGTCGAGGGCGACCGCGCGCACGGCCTTCTCGTCGAGCGCCAGCAGGACGGCACCATCGGCCGCCACGCGCTCCGGGATGCCGAAGCGCAGGTCGCGCGGCACCAGCGGCTCGGGCCGTTCCATGTAGATGTCGTACTGCTCGAAGCGGTGCTCCCATGCCATCTCGACCGAATCGCGGAAACCCTCGGTGGTGAGAAGGGCCGTGCGCGCGCCCTTGCGTTCGATCAGCGCGTTGGTGGCGAGCGTCGTGCCGTGCACCACCAGGGTGACGTCGGCCGGAGCGCACCTGGCCTCGGCCAGGATGGCGCGGACGCCGTCCAGCACCGCGCGCTCGGGCGCGTCAGGTGTCGTCAGCAGCTTGGTGGCATGGGCGCGGCCGGCTGTTTCCAGGACCACGTCGGTGAAAGTGCCGCCGATATCCACGGCCAGGCGGGCTGACATGATGGATCAGACGCCGATCTTCTTGAACACTTCGACGAAGCGGTCGACGTCTTCCTCGTCGTTGTAGACGTGCGGACTGATGCGGAGGCGGCCGAGCCGGGGCGCGGCATGGACATTCTCGGCTACCAGCTTCTGTGGCAGGTCGTCGGCCATGCCCTTGGGGAACTGTAGGCAAAGCAGGTGCGGTGCACGCAGCTTGCGGTCGAGGACGCGCACGCCGGTATTGGCGAGACCCTCGGCCAGTCGGTCAGTGAGCATGCCGAGCCGCTCCACGATCGGATCGTTGCCCCAGCCCGCCATCATCTCCATGCCGACTGCCGCCATCTCGAGCGTGATGAAATGGTCGCGTTCGCCCATGTCGTAGCGACGTGCGCCGTCGGCGTAGGAGAGGTCGCGGAAGTAGACCTTCTGTTCCGCCGCCACGCCCTTGCGCGCCGGCGCGGTCTGCTCGAGCGGCACGCCGTTCTGGTGACGCCTGGCAACATACATGAAAGCCCGGCCATAGGGGCCAAGCACCCACTTGTAGGTGGGGAAGATCAGGAAGTCGGGATCCAGGGTCTTCACGTCGATGCGGCGCACGCCGGCGTCGTGAGTGGCATCGACCAGCAGTGCAGCACCCTTGGCCCTGGCCGCCGCCGCGATGCGCGGCATGTCGAGCGCGCCGCCGTCCGACCAGTGGACCGAGGAAATCGAGACCAGGGCGAGCGATGCCGCATCCTTGCGGTCGATCGCTTCCAGTACGGCCGACGTCCAGTCGCCATCGGCCGGTTGACGCACCGGCTCGACCGTGAAGCCGCCGGCTTCGGCGCGGCTCATCCACTCCAGTACCGGCGAGGTATGGTCGTCCTGGAGCACCAGCACGCGGCTGCCGCGCGGCAATTTCATCACCTTGCCGGCGGTCGACACGCCGTAGCCGACAGACGGGATGAGTGCCACGTCCACAGGATCGGCGCCGATCAGGGCCGCTGCCGCCTTGCGTGCCCGTTCGTACTGGCCCGCCATGAACTGGCCGTCGAGCTTCCACGGCTGGCCCTTGCGCCCGACTCCGGCCCGTCCGGCCTCCTGGACCGCAATCGGCAGCGGGCTCCAGGCGGCGGCGTTCATGAAACAGACGTCGCGCGGGATATCGAACAACGCGCGTTGGGAGGGCAGCATGATTTCGTTCTCCGGCGGTTTGTGCGGCCGGAGACTAGCGCGAGTTTAACTGTTTGAGCGATGAATTCGGCGAACCTGCGCCGGTCGCGCCTGCCGGTACGCCCGACGCCATCGGCCCGTCCCTATCGCAGCCCGGATGTTTGCCACATTGTCGCCACATCCTCACGGCTTTGTGAAAGCCGCTCGTTGGCTGAGCCTGAACCGTGCCCGCCGGTGCGGCTGTTCGCTCGAATCGGCCTTCGAAATGGCCGAGGTGTGGCACGGTGTGGTGTATTCTCCCGTCGAGCCGCCGGCAAACAGATCATTTGAAGTGGGAGCACGATGATACCTCCGGACATAGACCGGAAAACGGCGCTGTTTCTCGATCTCGACGGCACTTTGCTGGAGATCGCGGCGGGCCCGGAACAAGTTGTGGTGCCTCCCGGCCTGCCGGCACTGCTCGCCGACCTGCATCGACTCCTGGGCGGCGCCCTGGCCATCGTGAGTGGCCGGTCGCTGTCGGACATCGACCGGTTGCTGCAGCCGTTCGTGGCCAGCGCCGGCGGCGAACACGGCGGTTCGCTTCGCTTCGGCGACGGATCGCGCGTGGAAACGCCGTCCGGTCTCGTCGTCCCCGAAGAATGGCACCGCGCTCTACGTGACGCCGCGGGACGCTGGCCCGGTGTCCAGGTCGAACCCAAGCCACATGGCGTTACGGTGCATTATCGTCTGGTGCCCGAGCGGAGAGACGATGTCTGGCAGATGATGCGGGCGCTGGTGCCTGACGATCATCCGGAGTTCCGGCTGCTGCCCGCTCGCAAGGCCGCGGAAATCGCCTTGCGGTCCGTGTCCAAGGGACATGCGGTCGAATCCCTGATGGCCCGCGTGCCGTTCCAGGGCCGGCACCCGATTTTCGTCGGCGACGATGTAACGGACGAAGCGGGCATGAGCGCCGCGCGGCAGTTCGGCGGCAAGGGTCTGCGTGTTGCCGAAGTGTTTGGCGGCCAGCCCGAAAGGGTCATTGCCTGGTTGCGCCGCGGTGCCGATCGCCTGTCCGAAGGCGGGTCGCCCAATCTCGCCCCGATCGGGACGTCACCATGAGCACCCTCGATCTTGGCGTCGTCGGAAATTGTGCGATTGCCAGCCTGATCGACCGCAAGGGGCGACATGTCTGGCATGGTCTTGGGCGGCTGGATGGCGATCCGGTATTCAATGCCCTGCTCGGCGGCAATGACCCGGAACGCGGCTACATGGATATCGTCGTGGCCGGCGCCAAGGAGAGCCAGCAACGCTATCTGCACAATACGGCCATCGTCGAGACCGTGATCGAGGGCACGACCGGCACGGTGCAAATGGTCGACTTCGCGCCGCGTTTCCGCCGCTTCGGGCGCATGTTTCGACCGCCGATGTTGATCCGCCGGCTGGAACCGATCGTCGGCCGTCCGCGCGTCACCGTGCGGATCCGGCCGACCTTCGACTATGGCGCGCACCGTGCGCAACTCACCAGCGGCAGCAATCACGTCCGCTACTTCGGCGACGGTTCGGTGATCAGGCTCACCACCGACGTTCCGGTCAGCTATGTCCTGCACGAGACCGAGTTTTCGCTCGACCGGCCGGTTACGCTGATTGTCGGCGCCGACGAGAGCATTCCCGAGAACCCCGACGCGCTTGCGCGCAATTTTCTCACCGAGACCGAGGACTATTGGCACAGTTGGGTGCGCGATCTGAACATTCCGTTCGACTGGCAGGCCGCTGTGATCCGTGCGGCGATCACGCTGAAACTGTGCAGCTATGAGGATACGGGCGCGGTGCTGGCAGCGCTCACCACCTCGATACCGGAAGCCGCCGGCACGCCACGCACCTGGGATTATCGCTTTACCTGGCTGCGCGATGCCTTCTTCACGGTGTCGGCGCTCAACCGCCTGTCCGCCACGCGCACGATGGAAGGCTTCGTGCGGTTCATTGTCGACGTCGTCGAGGCCTGTACCTCGCATGGTGGCGACGGCGTGATAGCGCCTCTGTTTCCCATCGCCCCGGGCATGGACACGACCGAACGTCTGGTCGAATCCCTGCCGGGCTATCGGGGGTTCGGTCCGGTGCGTGTCGGCAACGCCGCGGTGCATCAACGCCAGAACGACACCTATGGCTCGATGGTGCTGACGGCCGCCCAGATGTTCTGGGACGAGCGCCTGCCAAAGCAGGGCGATCTCGAATTGTACCGGCAGCTTTGCATCGTGGGGAACGAAGCCCACCTCTCGGCGTTGAAACCCGATGCCGGACTTTGGGAATATCGCGAGCGCGAAGAGGTGCATACGTTCTCGGCCGCGATGTGCTGGGCAGCCCAGCATCGTCTCGGCAAGATCGGGCGCCGCGTTGGTGCCGTCGACGAGGCCGATAAATGGCAGGCCAGGGCCCGTGTCCTGCGCCAGAAGGTGTTGAAGCGCGGCACCACGGCCGGGGGCTGGCTGTCGGGCGTTCTCGACCGCGACATGCTCGATGCCTCGAGCCTGGTGCTTCCCGAGATCGGCCTGTTGCGTTCGGACGATCCCCGCTTCCACGCGACGCTCGATGTCGTCGGCAAGCGCCTGATGAAGAACGGCTTCGTGATGCGCTATGCCGAGGCCGACGATTTTGGCGCTCCGTCGAACGCCTTTCTGCTCTGTACCTTCTGGTACATCGATGCGCTGGCGAGCGTCGGCCGCCGTGAAGAGGCGCTCGAGCTGTTCATCAATCTGCTCGGCCGCCGCAACCATCTCGGCCTGTTGGCGGAGGATATCGATCCGTTTACCGGCGAGATGTGGGGCAACTTTCCGCAGACCTACTCACAGGTCGGGTTGATTCTGTCGGCCATGCGGCTGTCGCGAAGTTGGGAGGAGGGACTATGGCACGCGTTGTGATCGTCTCCAACCGGGTGCCGATCCCGAAGGCACGCGGCGCGATGGCGGGCGGGCTCGCCGTCGCGTTGAGCGACCTGTTGACGCCGGGTTCGATGTGGTTCGGATGGAGCGGCCGGCTTGCCGCCGAGCCGTCGCCGCAGCCGTCGCTGACCGAAGCGCGCGGCGTCACTTATGCCATGATCGATCTGACCACCGAGGCCTACCGCGGCTTCTACGTCGGCTTCGCCAACGGTGTGTTGTGGCCCTTGCTGCATTTCCGGCTTGGCCTCATGCAGTTTCGCCGCGAAGACTACGAGAACTATCTGGCGGTCAACCGGAGCTTCGCCACGTCGCTCAGCCCGATGCTGCAGTCCGACGATATCGTATGGGCACACGACTACCACTTGCTTCCGCTGGCGCGCCTCCTGCGCGAGCAGGGATTTGGCGGTCCGCTCGGCTTTTTCCTCCACGTGCCGTTTGCGCCACCGTCGATGCTGGAGGCCCTGCCGGTCGCCCGTGAGTTGTTGACCGATCTCTGCGCCTATGACGTCGTGGGCTTCCAGACCGAAGAACATGCTCGCGATTTCCGCGACTGTGCCCAGCGCATGCTCGGCGCAACGATCGACGGCGAATGGGTCAAGTTGAACGGCCGCCGGACGCGGGCTTTTGCCGATCCGATCGGCATCGACGCGGAGACTTTCGCGAAGATGGCGGAACGTTCGGTTGGCGACAAGCTGGTGCAGCGGTTCGTCGGCAGCCTGTCTGGGCGCCTGCTTGCCATCGGCGTCGACCGGCTGGACTATTCCAAGGGGTTGCCGCACCGCTTCGAGGCCTATGCCCGTCTGCTCGAGCGCTACCCCGAGCACCGCCGCAACATCCATTTCTTGCAGATCTGTCCGCGTTCGCGCGAGGAGGTCGACGAATATCGCAAGCTGCGGTCCGAACTCGACCGGTTGACGGGGCGCGTGAACGGCCGCTTCTCGGAATTCGACTGGACCCCGTTGCGCTACAGTACGCGGGCGGCACCGCGCCGCACCCTCGCGGGTCTCTATCGGTTCGCACGAATCGGCGTGGTGACGCCGCTGCGCGACGGCATGAACCTGGTGGCCAAGGAGTATGTCGCGGCCCAGGACGACGACGATCCGGGCGTGCTGGTGTTGTCGCAGTTCGCTGGCGCCGCGCACGAACTCACTGAGGCGCTGATCGTGAATCCGTTCGATCCCGACGCGATCGCCGATGCCATGCATTTGGCGTTGGCCATGCCGGTGTCGGAACGAAAGGCGCGGCACGTTGCGCTCAAGGAAAAGGTGTTTCGCACCAACGCTCAGCTTTACTGCCGGCGCTTCCTTGATGCGCTGCGCAAGCGTCCGGCGGCGCGGGCGGCGGCCTAGGCAATACCGAACGGCGGCGGATAGCGGATCAGTCCGCTATCGCCCGCGAGCGCGCCGGTCACGAGTTCGATGGCCATGAACGCATCGCCTGAGAAGGGCGCCTTGAGAGGCCGGGCGCGGGATGCCGAGAAGCCGAAGCGCGGATAGTAGCCCGGATGGCCAAGCACGATCACGGCATGCCATCCGCCGTCCTTGGCAAGGTCGAGGCCGGCGCGGACCAGCGCGCCGCCGATGCCGCTGTTCTGCCGGCCGGGCCGAACGGACATCGGCGCCAGCGAAAGGGCGGGCACGACATCCTCGTCGAGCGTGACGGTCAGTTCGCTGAACAGGATGTGGCCGATGACCGCGCTCTCATCGATCGCCACCAGTTCGACCGCAACAAGGCCGGCCACCCGCAGGTCCTCGACCAGCTTCGACTCGGCGGTACCGCCAAAGGCGGCATCATTCAGGCGCCGGATGGCATCGTCGTCGGTTTCGATGCGCCCGCGGATCACCACATCGTCTTGGCGGCGCGGCCCGCCCACTCGCGGTCGTAGGTCTCGCCGCCGACGCGGTCGGCGCTGAGCGCGGCCAGGATCTGGCCGGCACTGGGCAGCTTTCCGGGGGCGACATGGTGTGCGGCGTTCCAGAGGTCGGACCGCACCAAGGCACGGGCACACTGGAAGTAGACGGCATCGACTTTGATCACCGTGACCGAGCGCGGTGGCTTGTCTTCAACGGCGAAGGAGTCGAGCAGTTCCGGTTCGACACTGATGTGGGCGCGGCCGTTGACGCGCAGCGTGTTGCCGATGCCGGGGATCAGGAACAGCAGCGCGACCCGCGGGTCGCGGACGATGTTGCGCAGCGAATCGATGCGGTTGTTGCCGCGGCGGTCGGGCAGCATCAGGGTCGTCTCGTCGTGCACCCGCACGAAACCAGGCTTGTCGCCACGCGGCGAGCAGTCGAGGCCTTCGGGGCCGGAGGTCGCCAGCGACGCGAAGGGCGAGGCCTCGATATAGGCGCGGTAGTGCGGCGTGATCCGCGCCACTTCCTTGACGGTGGAGGTCTCGCCCGGCTGGCCGTAGAGCGCTTCGAGGTCGGCGATGGTGGTCAGGGTGTGGCGCGCGATCGTGTCGGGCATGGTCGGACTCATCAATTCCACCGTGCCGGCGAGCTGCCGAGTGGTTCGGCGGGACGGGCATAGAAGGCGGGTGTCTCGCTGAGCTGGACCACCGGCCGGAGATGGTTCAGCCGGCCGAACGGGCCGACGCTTTCGGTGATGAGGTTGGCCAGTTCGTCATCGGCGAGTTCTGCGGCACCCCTGCTCGCATCGACAGTGCCAAGGCTCGCGATCCAGTGCGCGACCTGGACCAGCGACACCCGCACCAGCCACGAACCACCCTGTTCGGCGCGCCGCGCGAGGCCGACCATGGCACCCAGCGCCGCGAGATAGCCGGCGATGTAGTCGTTGGCCTGCACCGGCATGTTGCGCGGCTTCTGCAGGGTGCCTTGCGTCGCGGTGAGGCCGGTTACGTTCTGCACGATAGAGTCGAAGCCGCGTCGTGCGGCCCAGGGGCCTTCGTGGCCGTAGGCACAGATGCTGACGCAGACGATGCCCGGCCGCAGCTCGGCCAGCCGCTCCGGCGAGAAGCCGCGTGCCGCCAGCGTTCCCGGCCGATAGCCTTGGGTAAAGATATCGGCCTCGCGCACCAGTCCGGTCAGCGTCTCGATGCCGGCCGGCTCGCGAAGATCGACCCAGGCGCAACGCTTGCCGTGGCCGGTGTCCATCAGCAGTTCGCTCTGATACGGCAAGTGAGGGGCGGCGATGTGGAGCACGTCCGCGCCATTCTCGGCCAGGACGCGGCCGCTGGTCGGGCCGGCCAGCACTCGGGTAAGATCCAACACGCGAACACCGCTGAGCGGCCTGTCGCCTTTCAGTAGCGGCCGCGCCGATGCCTCGCCGATCTTGACGATGTCGATCAAAGGCAGCTTTGCGACGGCGACGCCATGCGGATGGGCGTTCCATTCGTCACGGCTGCGCACGAGGCCGCCGACGCAGTCGCCGGCTGCAATTGCTTCTTCGATGGCGAGGCCATCCCATTTGGCGACGGCTTCGGCCAGCGCCTCGCGCGTCTCGGCCTTGGCGCCGGCAATGCGCAGTGCACCGGCACGATGGTGTGGATGGTTGGTGTGCAGGAACATGGTCCGGCCATCGCGTGTCGGATAGTGGCCGGCCAGCGGATCCCACGACACCGGCCGCTCGCCGTTGCGGCGGACATAGGTGTTCGAACGCAGTGACGCCGCTGCGGCGCGCAGGTCGATGCTTGCGGCCTGCGACTTTCCGCTCCGCAGGCGCCACAGATCGGAGACCGCAAGGCCGACTGCGCCCAATGATGCCGATCCGGCACGGCCGATGCGCCATGGCGTCGCGAAGACAGGATCGTCGCCGCCGGTGAAGGCGAGCGAATCGTCGGTGCGCCGGGCGCGGCCGAGCTGGCCAAGGACGTCGTGCGCCAGGCTCTCGCTCATTTGTCAGTCCAGGTATTCGGCATGATCCGGGTCAGCAGCGCCATCAGCACGTCAGGGCAGGTAATGTGCGGATTGTGGCTGGCATCGATCTCGTAGTGCTTCCAGTCGGACTCGCTCCTGGCGCGGTCGCTGAATTGGCGGAATACGTCGCCCGGCCCGTTGCGGGTTGCGTAAATGTAGTGGCGCGACGGTGGCGGCTCCTTCGACTCCAGCTTGAGCTTCTGTTCGAAAGTCCGGATCGGCTGTGGCCGGCGGCGCGGACTGGCCCAGGCGACATCTTCGGGCGCGGTGTCGGGTGGCATCGGATTGACGGGAAGCCGCCAGCCATCGCCGTCCTTCGCCGCGCCGGCCCGCATGTTGCCCTCCGCCTTGGGGCCGACGAGATCGAACAGGCTCTGGCCGTCGTGGGGCGCGAAGGCATCGATGTAGACCACGCGCGCGATGCGCTCGCGTGCTCTGTCGGTGACGCCGGTCGCCACCATGCCTCCGTAGGAATGGCCGATGAGGGTCACGTCCTGCAGATCTTCGAATTCCAGCACCGCCAGCACGTCCTGGATGTGGGTTGAAAGATCGATGTCGGGATTGGCCAGATGGGCGCGCTCGCCCAGTCCGGTATAGGTGGGTGAGAAGAACTCGTGGCCGGCAGCGCGCAGCAGGGGCCGCATCTTCTTCCAGGCCCAGGCCGCGGACCATGCGCCGTGCGCCAGAACGATCGTTGCCATTTCCTTTACCTCCCTCTGGAAAATACCTTTTTCCAGTGCTATTACGAATTAGTCGCAATGTCTGCCAAATCAACCATAGCATTAGGTGATGCGCGCGTGGGTTTTCGCGGCTGGATTCACGCACTTTCCGTTGGCAGTGACAGTACCGGCCTGCCCGGCGCCGAACTCGAGCGCCGCTTGATCGAACTGGGCTTTGTCGAGGGCGCCCGCGTGGAACTCCTGCATGAGGGCCTGTTCGGTGGCGATCCAATCGCGGTCCGGGTGGCGCAAGCGACGATTGCGCTGCGCCGGCAGGAGGCCATGTCGATCATGGTGAATGAGGAGGCCCCGGCGTGAATGCCGACGCATCCCTCGCTGCCCCGATCACCGCCTTCCCGATCGTGGCTCTGGTTGGCAACCCCAATTGCGGCAAGACAGCACTGTTCAACGCGCTCACCGGCAGCCGTCAGAAGGTTGCCAACTATCCCGGTGTCACGGTCGAGAAGAAGGTCGGCCGCGTCACCACGCCCGCCGGCCGCAGCCTCCAGATTGTCGACCTGCCCGGCACCTATTCGTTGCGCGCGCGATCGCCGGACGAGGAAATCACGCGCGACGCCGTACTCGGCCAACTGCGCGGTGAAGCGGCACCAGACCTGATCGTCTGCGTTGCCGACGCTTCCAACCTGCGGCTCGCCCTGCGGCTGGCGCTGGAGCTCAAGCGCGTCGGCCGACCGGTCGTGCTGTCGCTCAACATGATGGACATCGCGCGCAAGCGTGGCATCGAGATCGACGCCGGGCGTCTGGCGCGCGAACTTGGCTTGCCGGTCGTGAGTTCGGTCGCGGTTCGACGCGGCGGCACCGATGCGCTGTTGAGCGAGATCGACCGCACATTTGCCGGCCTGCCGATGGCCGGCATCTCGTCATGGAGCGCACCCGGTGCCGGCGAACTGCGCAACACCCAGCGCGAGGCCGACCGCCTGCTGGCCGCGGCGGTGCGCGGGTCGGGTGAGCGCGACGCCGGCACGGCGCGGATCGATTCCATTCTGCTTCATCCGGTGGCTGGGCTCGTGATTCTGCTGGCAATCCTGTTCGTCATGTTCCAGGCAGTGTTCGCCTGGGCGGAGCCGGCCATGAACGCGATCGAGGCGGGCTTTGCCTGGCTTGGCCTCCTGGTCGAGCGCGCGCCGCTGCCCGAGTTGCTGAAGAGCTTTCTCAAGGACGGGCTGATCGGCGGCGTCGGCAGCGTCATCGTCTTCCTGCCGCAGATCGTGATTCTCTTCTTCTTCATCCTCGTGCTCGAGGACCTGGGCTACATGGCGCGCGCGGCTTTCCTGATGGACCGCATCATGGGTGGCGCCGGCCTGCATGGGCGGGCATTCATTCCACTGCTGTCGTCCTTCGCCTGTGCGATCCCGGGTGTCATGGCTACCCGCGTTATCGACGACCGGCGCGACCGGCTGACCACCATCCTGGTGGCACCGCTGATGACCTGCTCGGCGCGCATTCCGGTCTACACGCTGATCATCGGCGCCTTCATTCCCGACACCGAGGTCTGGGGCTTCATTGGCCTGCAGGGGCTGGTGATGTTCGGTCTCTATGCCATCGGCATCGCCAGCGCGCTTGGCGTGTCGTTCGTCATCAAGCGCCTGATCTGGCGTGGAGTGCCGGGCGAGCCCTTCATGCTCGAGCTGCCGGACTACAAGATCCCGCGGATCAGGAGCCTGGCGATCGGACTGTGGACACGCGCCGCGATCTTCCTCAAACGGGCCGGTACGATCATCCTCGCCATGATGGTGCTGATCTGGGTGCTGGCATCGTTTCCGCAACCGCCCGACGGTGCCACCGAACCCGCCATCTCCTACAGCCTGGCCGCCACGATCGGCTCGGCGATGCAGCCGATCACCGCGCCGCTCGGCTTCAACTGGCAGATCAACGTGGCGCTGATTCCCGGCATGGCGGCGCGCGAAGTCGCGGTTGGATCTCTCGGCACGATCTACTCGATCAGCGGCGGCGAAGAAGCCGCCGACAAGATCGGTCAGGCGCTGGCTGGCCATTGGAGCCTGGCGACGGCGTTGGCGTTGCTCGCCTGGTATGTCTTCGCGCCGCAATGCGCGGCGACGCTCGCTGTCATCCGCCGCGAAACCGGCAGCTGGAAGTGGATGGGGGTGACCTTCTTCTACATGCTGGCACTGGCCTACGTGGCGGCACTCGCCACCTACCAGATCGCATCGGCGCTCTCCTGAAGCAGGCTTGGAGACGAAGAAGGCGATGCTGCGGTTCGCGACCACGACCTCTCACGGTGGCGGGCAGGGCAGGCGCGCCGACGGTGGCTGCAATGAAATACAGAGGTCCTCCGAACTCTTTCCGCGCAGATCTCCCCGGCCTATTGGCCGCCCAGAACACACAGCAGGTCCGCGCGCTGCTTGGCGCTGCGGATCGGCGGGCTGCCCATCCACTGACCGGGATACATCGCCTCGGGATCGGCGAGAAAGAGATCGAGCCTGTCGCTCGTCCAGAGATCGCCCCGGTCGCGCGCCGTGCGCAACGCCGGAGAATAATCGAAGGCCGGATCGCCGGCGACCGGCCGGCCGATCAGGCCCATGAGCTGCGGGCCGGGCTTCTGTCCTTTGTCTGCGGACAGCGCATGGCAGGCCAGGCAGGGCGCGAACGACGGCCGGTCGCACGGCTGGGCGTAACGCGGTGCCGGCCGTGGCAAGCAATGCCGCTGCGACGATCCGCAGGCGCACCGGTTCAGGCTTGCGGTTGGTCGATGACGACGATGCGGTTGGTGCCGGATTCGCCACCCCATGCCTCGCCTGGCCGGCCGGCCATCTGACGCACGTTGGCGCCCGGCTTGTCGGACGGGAACGAGAGGAAGGTCTCGGCCTTCGGGTCGAAGCGCATAATGGCGTTGGACGAGAAATCAGTCAGCCAGACCCCGTCATGATCATCGACATAGACAGAGTAGCAGCGCGGCCGCCCGCCCGGCAGCTTCCACTTCTTCCAGCTTCCATCCCTCGGGTCATGCATGGAAACATTGCCGCTGTTCCATTCGCTGATCCACAGCCGGCCCTGGCTGTCCGACCACACGCGGCGTGCGCCCTGCTGCGGCGTCGGCGGCTCGACGATGCGCGGCGCGCCGGAGACGAGATCGATCTGAGCGAGATAGTTTCCGGCCAGCGACACATACCAGACCGTGCCTTGCGGCGTCAGCGCGATGCCGTAGGGGCCGTAGCCGCGCGGCGCGTCCCATACCTGCATCTTTTCGGTCTTGGGCTCGAAGCGGCCGATCACCCCACCCTGGCCGGTGAACCAGAGCGTGCCCTGCCGGTCGAAGACCAGCGTGTTGAGGTTGGCGTGGGACGGCCCGCCGTTCAGTTTCCACAGGCGCACCCGGTGATCCTTGGGATCGACGCGGGCGATCGCGTTCTGTCCGCCCTCCGTCACCCAGGCAGCACCGTCGGGTCCGACCACGACACCGTGCGGCGCCGCCCCCGGGCCGAGATCGATCGCCTTCAGGCCGCCGTCGCGCGGGTCGAGCAGGTTGAGCGTGCCGTCGCGCTGGCCGCAGAACCACACCGTCCCATCGGCATTGCAGGCGACGTCGCGCGAGCCCGATCCCGGCCGGACATTGAAGGTACGGATGCGATAGCCGTGCAGCTCGCGGGTTTCGACGGCAGCACGGGCGGGTGACGTGAGGAGCGAGGGGGCGGCCAGAGTCCCGGCGGACAGAACGAGCAGGTGGCGGCGGCGCATGCGGGCCTCCTTGTGAAGGGCGAAGATCGACTGTGCGCCCCGTCGGTGGGGCCATCAATGGCAACCCGATAAATTGATCGTTACGTCCCGGCCGGCATGAACAGGCGATCGGTGTCGGGCACGCCGCGCCCCATCCCAGCCTCGACACCATCTACCCGCTGGGCTACGCCGCTCGACGATGTTCTCCCTGCCCATCCTGGCGGCGCTGGCGGCCGTGGCCGTCGTGACTTCCTTCGTTTCCGGCATCTTCGGCATGGCGGGCGGGATGCTGCTGATCGGCTTCCTGCTGGTCTTTCTGCCGGTGCCGGTCGCCATGGTGTTCCATGGCGTGATCCAGATCGCGGCCAACGGGTGGCGCGCCTGGCTGTGGCGGCATCATGTGAAGTGGAGCGTGGTCCTGAAATTCGGTGCCGGTACGGCCACGTCGCTGGTGGTCTTCTCGTTCTTCGATTTCGTGCCCGACAAGGCTCTGGTGTTGATGACGGTCGGTTTGACGCCGGTTCCTCGCCCTCGCCATGCCGAAGCGCTTCGCCCCCGACATCGAACGCCCCGGCCAGGCCTTCTTGGCCGGTGTGATTGGCGGTGCCCTGCAGCTCTTGTCGGGTGTGGCCGGGCCGATCCTCGACATCTTCTATGTCCGCACCGGCATGTCCCGGCAGGTCAATGTCGCGACCAAGGCCGCCGCGCAGGTGCTGGGGCACCTCACCAAAGTCGTGTACTTCGCCGCCGTGATCGAAGGGCCGGCCGGGCGCGACCTCGAGCAGTGGCTGGTGATGGGCTACGCCTGCGCCTTCGCCGTGCTCGGCACTGGCCTGTCCCGTCGTTTTCTCGACCGCATGTCGGACAAGCAGTTCTATCACTGGACGCGTCGTATCATCCTGGCGTTGGGTGCGGTCTATGTTGCGCAGGGAATCTGGCGGATGATGCAGGCATGACGGATGTGAAGGCCGAAGTGAGGGCGCTGCTCGATCGCCTGCCCGACGATTGCACGTTCGCCGACGTGCAGCGCGGCATCGCCGTGCTGATGTGGCCCAAGCAAGGGGATGGATCGCTCAAGCCGCCGGAGCGGCTCGAGCCCGAGGAAGTGAAACGTCGCCTGCGCGAATGGCTCAAGTCGGAGAAAAACAAATGAAGGACCGTGTCTCGATCGATTTCAAGGATGGCGTCGCCGACGTCCGTCTGATCCGCGCCGACAAGATGAACGCGCTCGATCCGGCGATGTTCGAAGGCATCCTTGAGGCGGGCGCGAAGCTTGCCGACTTGGAGGGCCTGCGCGCGGTCGTGCTGTCGGGCGAGGGCAAGGCGTTCTGCGCCGGTCTCGACATGGCGAGCTTTGCCGCCATGAAGCAGGACGGCGATGCCGTGCCGGGCGTGCGCGACCTTACGAAGCGCACCCATGGAATCGCCAACCGACCGCAGCAGTGCGCCTGGCTGTGGCGCCAGCTGCCAGTGCCGGTGATCGCCGCCGTCCATGGCGTGGCCTTCGGCGGCGGCTTCCAGATCGCGCTCGGCCCGGACATCCGCTACGCCACGGCCGACACGCGCTTCTCGGTGCTGGAGATAAAATGGGGCCTGGTGCCCGATCTCGCCGGCACCCAGCTCATGCGCCATCTCGCGCGCGAGGATATCGTGCGCGAACTCACCTACACCGGCCGCATCTTCAACGGCACCGAGGCGCAGCAGTACGGGTTCGTGACGCGCGTGGTCGACGATCCGCGGGCGGCGGCGCTGGAGACGGCACGCGAGATCGCCTCGAAGAGCCCCGACGCGATCCGCGCCGACAAGCGCCTGCTGAACCTCGCGGTCGCGACCGACGCCAAGGCCGGCCTTATGGCCGAGTCGATCGAGCAGCAGAAGCTGATCGGCTCGCCCAACCAGCTCGAAGCAATCCTGTCGAACCTGCAGAAGCGCGCCGCCAACTACAAGGATTGAGCCTGATGAACCGCCAATGGCTCTACGCCAAGCAACCCCAGGGCAAGATCGCCGCCGACACCTTCCAGTGGGCCGAGACGGCGATTCCGGTGCCGCAGGACGGCGAGGCGCTGGTGCGTACGCGCATGCTTTCGCTCGATCCCGCCAATCGCGCCTGGATGATGGGCAAGACCTATCGCGACGCGCTGCAACCCGGCCAGGTGATGAGCGGCTTTGCCATCGGCGAGGTGGTGGAGTCCCGGGCCTCGGGCCTGGCGAAAGGCGACATCGTCGAAGGCGACTGGGGATGGCAGGACTACGCCGTGCTGCCGAGCAAACGCCTGACCCGGCGCACGACCGACGCGCCGCTCGAAATGCTGATCGGGCCGCTCAGCATCACCGGCCTCACCGCTTACTTCGGCCTGCTGGACGTCGGCCGGCCCAAGCCCGGCGACACGGTGCTGGTCTCGGCGGCGGCCGGCGCGGTCGGCACCATTGTGGGCCAGATCGCCAAACTGGTGGGCTGCCGCGTTGTCGGCACCGCGGGCGGCCAGGACAAGTGCGACTGGCTGGTGCGCGACCTCGGCTTCGACGCGGCGGTCGACTACAAGGCGGGCGGCGTGCGCAGGGCGCTGGCGGCGGCCTGTCCCGACGGCATCGACGTCTATTTCGACAACACCGGCGGTGTGGTGCTGGACGCAGCCCTGTCGCTGATGAATTTGCGCGGCCGCATCGCCTGCTGCGGCAACGTCTCGCAATACGACGTCGACAAGCCAGCGCCCGGACCGATGGCGGTGCCGGGGCTCGTGGTCACCAAGCGGCTGCGCATGGAAGGCTTCATCGTCATGGATTTCTTCGATCGCCGTGCCGAGGCCGAACAGCGTCTGGCGCGCTGGGTCGCCGACGGCAAGATCAAGGCCGTGGTCGATGTCGTCGACGGCCTCGACAAGGCGCCCGAGGCACTGATCGGGCTCTTTGGTGGCAAGAACCGCGGCAAGAGGGCAGTGCGAGTCTAACCGCCCGCTATTTGCCAGTGAACTTCGGCTTCCGCTTCTCGACAAAGGCCTGGACGGCCTCCTTGTGGTCGGCGGAGCGCGAGGCCGAGACCAGGCGCTCGGCCTCGCGATAGTGCGCGGTGGCGTAGTCGATGTGCATCGCCTCGTCGAGGTTGTCCTTCATGTGGCGCAGCGCAATGCGCGGGCCGTCGGCCAGCGACCTGGCGAAGGCGAAGGCCTCATCCTGCAGTGTCGTGTCTTCGACCACGCGGTTGAAGAGGCCGATGCGCTCGGCCCGCTCGGCGTCGACCTTCTCCGAGGTGAGCATCAGCTCGCGTGCGCGCATCGGCCCGACGGTGCGCGTCATCAGCCAGGCGATGCCGTAGTCGCCCGACAGGCCGATCCTGGCGTAGCCGGTGGTGGCGAAGGCCGACCTGGCGGCGATGCGGATGTCGCAGGCGAGCGCGATGGCAAGGCCGGCGCCCGCTGCCGCGCCGGGCAGGGCGGCGATCGTGGGTTTGCGCACCGCGACCAGCGCGCCGGTCAGATGCATCTGGCGCCAGCGCAGGTCCGAGAGTCGCTCCTCGTAGCTCATCTGGCCGCGTGGACCCCGGCCGCCCATACCCTTGACGTCGCCGCCGCTGCAGAAAGCGGTCCCGGCGCCGGTGATCAGCAGGGCGCCGACATCCGGATCGTCGCCGCGGGCCTTGATCTGGTCGCGCAACGCCTGCGTGAGATCGGGCGACATTGCATTGCGCGCTTCGGGGCGATTGAGCGTGATCAGCGCCACGCCGTCCTTCACGACGCACAAAAGTTCATTTGTGCCGGTATCGATTTCCATGGGAACTTCTCCTTGCCATGACATTCCCGATCACCGAACACACCGTCAAGACCGCCCGGCACACCACCGGCTATCTCGCTTGCGGAGCGAAAGACGCGCCGCTCTTGATCTTCGTTCACGGCTGGCCCGAGCTGTCGCTGTCGTGGCGGCATCAGCTTCCGGCCTTTGCCGCCCTCGGCTTCCGCTGCATCGCGCCGGACATGCGCGGCTATGGCCGTTCGAGCACCTACCCGCGCCACGAGGATTTCGCCCAGGAGCCGATCGTCGCCGACATGCTGGAACTGCTGGCGTCGCTCGGTCGCGACAAGGCGGTGTGGATCGGCCACGACTGGGGCAGTCCGGTGGTCTGGAATATCGCCAGCCACCATCCCGACAAGACGGTCGGCGTGGCGAGCCTCTGCGTGCCCTATCTCTCGACCGGTTTTACGCTCGAGAGCGTGGTGCCGCTGGTCGACCGCGCCGTCTATCCCGAGGACAAGTTCCCCGCCGGCCAGTGGGACTACCAGTTCTTCTACGAGGAGAACTTCGACAAGGCCTGCAAGGGTTTCGAGGCCAACATCCGCAACGTCGTGAAGGCGCTGTTCCGCAAGGGCGACCCGGCACGCGTCGGCAAGCCCGCGCCGACCTCGATGGTCCGCGCGGCCGGCGGCTGGTTCGGCGGCGGCCCATGCCCCGACGTGCCGCGCGATGGCGACGTCATTACCGAAGCCGACATGGAAGCCTACACCGCGGCGCTGACCCGCAACGGCTTCTTCGGACCCGACTCGTGGTACATGAACCACAAGGTCAACGGCGCCTATGCAAAGCGGGCGAAGAATGGCGGCAAGCTTGCGATGCCTGTCCTGTTCCTGCACGGCGCCTACGATACGACCTGCGAGACTGTGAAGTCGAAGCTCGCCGACCCGATGCGCCGCGACTGCGCCGATCTTGTTGAGGTCGTCGTGAACTCCGGCCACTGGATGGCGCAGGAGCAGCCGGTCGCAGTCAATGCCGCGCTGGCGAAGTGGCTGGCGGGCAGACTGCCGGGATACTGGAAGAGCTAACCGCGTGCGGCCATCAGCGCCGCCCGCCGTTCCAGGCTCGTCGCCGGCCACAGCGTGGCGGCGTCGTAGGAGGCAGGAAATACCGGCACATTCTCAGGCAACACGACCCATGGCTGCTTCGACACGGTGTGGATATGGGCATCCGGTGGCAACCGGTCGGGCTCGTCGAGCGTGCCGACACGCATGAAGCGGATGGCGTCGCCGGCGACGACATAGTTGCTCCACACCGCGATGCGGCACTTGGGGCAGCGCGCGATCTTCTGGCCCTTGCGGCTGGCCGACGGGGTGAGGATCGTCTCGACTTCGCCCTCCAAGAGCTCCACCCGGTCGGCTTCGATCATGGCATTGAGCGCGAAGGCCGTGCCCGACTGGCGCTGGCACCAGCGGCAGTGGCAGCAATTGACGAACATCGGTTTGGAACTCAGGCGATAGCGCACATGGCGGCAAGTGTAGCCGCCTTCAAAGGTCTCGCTCGTGCTGGCCATCATGCGACGCTCCCCACTATGGTGATGGCAAGAAATAGCATTCTGCCGGGGGAGTGAACATGGCCGGACGATTGAAGGGCAAGGTGGCGGTGGTGACAGGTGCTGCGCCGCGCGGCGAAGGTGTCGGCAACGGCATGGCAACCGCGATCCTGTTCGCGCGCGAAGGCGCCAAGGTGGTGCTGGTGAACAGGAGCGCGGAACGCGCCGAAAAACTCGCCAGGCAGATCACGGACGAAGGCGGAGAGGCGGCCGTCTTCGCGGGTGACGTGGCCAAAGCCGACGCTGCCGAGGCGATGGCGGAATTTGCCGTCAGGAAGTATGGCCGGCTCGACATCCTGCACAACAATGTCGGCATCGGCGCACCGGGCACGCCCGAGACGGTGACCCTGGCCGACTGGAACAAGGTGCTGGAGGCCAACCTCACCACCACCATGCTCTGCACGAAATATTGCCTGCCGCGCATGAAGAACGGCGGCGGCGGATCGATCATCATGGTGTCGTCGATTGCCGGTGCGCTCGGCTTGATCGGCAGCCCCGGTGCGGTGGCCTATGCGACGGCCAAGGCCGGGCTGCACGGCTTCACGCTGTCGGTCGCAGCCGATTATGCGACCCAGAATATCCGCGCCAACTGCATCGTCGTGGGTTCGGTGCACACGCCGATGGTGGCCCATCTCGGCGCCGAGGCGCGCGAGCGGCGCAAGAAGCTGGTGCCGATGCAGGTCGAGGGCACGGCCTGGGACATCGCCCATGGCGCGGTCTATCTCGCCTCCGACGAATCGCGCTGGGTGACGGGCCTGATGCTGCCGATCGACGGCGGCCTCGTCGCGCTCAGACAGTGGCCGAGGTAGAATGCGTGGCGAGGCGGCGGCGCCCGCCCGACTTCACTCCTTGAACACGACCTCGCGGC
>ERZ890510.584-NODE-584-length-28271-cov-5.385845_pt1 | contig 28271 bp, 30 predicted proteins | sample MGYA00521265_ERZ890510 | MGnify/ENA primary metagenome ERZ890510 (study PRJEB32303, sample SAMEA104408624) | aquatic metagenome | biome: Brackish water; feature: Chemocline; material: water | place: Baltic Sea | collected 2014-10-26T21:54:00 | depth 110 m ... | reverse complement strand
TGAATGGCCGGAGGCGTAACCAATGAGCAAGTCAAGAGACCTAGCCGACAGCGCGACAACGATTAACTACATAGACGGCGTAACCTCTGACGTACAGACTCAGCTAACTGGCAAAGAGCCTGCGGATGCAACAATACTGAAAGATGCTGATATAGGATCAACAGTACAGGCTTATGATGCCAACCTTACTTCTTTTGTAACCGCTTTAACTTTACCTACTGCTGACGGTAGTGTAGGTCAAGCTCTGGTTACAGATGGCGCCGGTTCTGTGACTTTTGCAGAGATCGGTGCCATTCATACAACTTATGAGTATGTTGCAACTAGTAATCAAACTACTTTCTCAGGATCGGATGTGTACAGTGCTACTTTAGCATACGACACGGGCAATCCTGCCAAAATTCAAGTATTTCTAAACGGTATTCTGCTCGACGAAGGATCAGGCGCGGACTATACTGCAACAAACGGCACCTCAGTTGTTCTAATGGCAGGCGCCATAACAGGTGACTTAGTTCAAATATCTGCGTATAAATCTTCCGTAGGCACCATATATACCATAGGTACTCAGGGGGCGCTAAGTGGAAGTACAGTAACTACTACATCTACTGCTGCTGCTACAGTTAATTCTTTTGCAGCATCGGAGTTTAGATCAGCAAGATATACAGTTCAAATTACAAATTCGACAGATAGTACCTATCAGGTAACAGAAATAATTTTAATTCATAATGGAACAACTCCAGAAATAACCGAATATGGCACTGTATTTACAGGTGCAGCAGTAGAAGCTACCTTTGATGCAGATATCTCATCAGGAAGTGTAAGACTTCGCGCAACTCCTGCGTCTAGTGATACTATGGTTATTAAAGTTGTCCGACATAGTATCACAGTCTAAGGAGACATATAAATGGCAAAATCAAAAGGCAGACTCCTCGCGGAACTTCTAGCTTCAGACGGTAGGGTAATAAAAGCAAAATCAGAAGCGTCTACTATTGTAGCTGACGATTTACCTTCTATTCCAAACTCGAAGCTATCACTAGGCGTTCAAGATGGACAGCTTTCACAAAACAACTTTACTGACGCAGACCATAGTAAGCTCGATAATATGGCTGCATACGCTACAGCAGTAGTCGCGTCCTTGCCTTCTTCGCCAGATGCCAATACAATTTATTTTGTAACAGGAACTTAATATGTATAGAATTTACCATACTATTGCTGAGTATGAGCATACAGAAATTGATGCTAACTCAATAGAATTTAAAGTTGAAACAGACGCTGGGGACGTAGTGGACGTAGTCGTAGACACTACTGCTTCACGGGAACAATTAGCTCTAGGGGGAACCTTAGAGGAATATAACGCTGATGTACTCGGTCACTTACTATATGCACTGGATAATACATAATGGCTATTTTCTGGTGTGACCCTTACATAGAATCCCCTTCTGGAGGGGTTGATGGAACTACAGGTGTTGGTACGTTAGGCTCTTACGCCAATCCGTACAGCATAGACAGTATGCCTTCCAGCGGGTACACCAATGGCGATGAGATTAGATTAAAGGCTTTACCTGCAAACCCTTGGCTCACTGACTCTCTACTTGCGTGGAGCCCAAGTTCCTCTACCACTGGTATTTACGGTGCGTACTTTGCATCAGCCCCAAACCAGCATTCTTTTATCAAATACACCTCGATAAAAGGAGAGAAGACCTACCTTAGTTGGAACAATTACAATAGTAATAATACAAGATCCGACCCTCCAATATGGGGAGGTATGAGTCCCTATGCAGATGTGGCCCTACCTGCCTATAAGTTAGACCCCCAGTATTACCTCAGTAATCTAGTCACCCCAAGTCAGGGTTATATGCTACAGGGGCAGTCTGGGGTAAACACTACGCTAACCGCAGGGTGGGTGTCTGAAACTGCAAGAGGTGGTGAGACAATTATTCAAAGAGTAAACCCGACAGCTGTCACTGAAAATTGGTTTGGCTCCACCACCTCTTTTCCAATGACAGTAGATGCCCCTGAGTTGACCATATCGCACTCAACGACTAGCACTAGTAGGAATATTAACATCTACGGAAGGACAGTCGAAGTTCATGACATCATTGAACGCTCGGGTAGTGGGTCTTCATGCTCTGTAAAAATATACACTGGGGAAACATTCAAAGCCAATAGTGTGGCCAGTGCTGGGTACATATATATATACGACCCTTACTTTAACACAACAGCTTCGCAAGGAATTAACAGGGATATTAAGCATCTTACGGCTGCGTATCAGCTGTATATATATGCCCAAGGTGCTGGCGTGGGTGTCAATCTCAAGTTTAAGAATCTTTCTTGCTATTATTTGAGCTGTAACGTTGCAACTACCTTTAGGTACTATGATGATTTCTTCTTTTTTACTAACTCAATCTCTGGGAACCACAAGCCTACAGAAATGACAGTGGACCCAGCAGTTAATATAGCAACTGTCTTCGAGTTTAAGGGCCCTATGGGCAGCCTTGCCCCTGACTTATCCTATAACCACTCAAGTTATAGGATCTTGAACCGTGAGCCTATTAGGCTTACTGGTGGGTACTTAACAAATGGTGCAAGAGTAGACACTAGTAGAGGAGATGTTTATTTTAGAGATTTAGTATTACCAACTGGCGGCACTTTAGAAAACGTAACATCTCATACTGTTAACTCCTTAGTTTATGCAGCGAGTGATAATTTTCACGGCAAGGCTTGGGGTGTCGATAGAAACTCAGGTAGGAGAGTCGCCTTTGGTCGGACCGAATCCTCTGGAAGGCCAATGATGATGATGTATAACTCCACTGAGTACAATAACAAATTAGTGTATCACCTTATGCCTGGTACAAATTATGCCCCCGCTTGGGACCGTGTCTATATAGACATGCCTACAGGCGTTAGTGAGATTGCTGCTAATACCAATCTTCGTATAAAGTATACGTTAGGCGGTGCTGTATCTACTGGTGTGAAGCTTTCCCTGCAGCTAGAGGGTAATACTACTCCCTCCAGCTGGGGTGATACTGGTGCTTATAACACGTTTATACAACCCTCTGATGGAGGTGAAGGTACTGTTATCTATAGTGCTACTTTTACTTCGGGTACTAGCTCATCTTACAATAACATTGTTGGGGCGCAACAACTGTTAGGTATCCTTAACTTAGCCTACCAAGCTGCTAATCCAACTGGTGTCGCTAAGATATGCATTGATAGCATTGAGCTTGAGGTGGTGTAATGTATTTAAAGCTCGGAACACAATTACCTTATCTCAAGCTAGGCACACATACACACCCAATAAACATCATCACTCAAGTGTATCTAGGTTCCGCGGCCCTTACTGGTTTTAGTATAGGCTCGACAACAATAAACTCAATCTACGTAGGTTCTACTAAAGTTTGGGGATAATCGTGAGGTGTTAAAAATAACCCTTGACAAAATACCTCAAATCTTTTATACTGTATCAACTTAATAAAAATAGCTTAGTAAAGCAAGCCTAGGGGAGATGTGAACCGTGGCAACAAATCATAATTTTAGGGTCAAGAATGGCCTGGAAGTCGCCGGAACTCTAATCGCAGATTCTAGTGGAGTATTACAGCTTGCTTCTGGATTAACGTCGTCTACGCAAAATGCAGGTACAAATAATACTACTTTAGCTACTACAGCTTTTGTAACTGCTGCTATAACAGCTATCGGTGACGGTCATATTGACTGGACTGGAGCGGGTGCAGGCACAATCCATGCAAGTAACTACACTAATACTACTTATTCGGTTGGTGATGGCGGACTATCACAGATCAGTTTTACTACTGCAGATAACGCTAAACTAGATGCTATTGAAGCGTCAGCTACCGCAGATCAAACCGCAGCAGAAATACGAACCGCTGTTGAAGCCGCTACAGACTCGAATGTGTTCACAGATGCAGACCATACTAAGCTAAATGCTATAGAAGCCAGTGCTACAGCCGATCAGACCGGAGCTGAGATTAAAGCCTTGTATGAAGCTGAGACTAATGCTTATACTAATGCATTAAATACTAAACTAGCGGGTATAGAAGCATTAGCTACCGCAGATCAAACTGCCGCAGAAATAAGAACACTAGTAGGTTCAGCCACAGACAGTAATGTCTTCAGTGACTCTGACCTATCAAAGTTAACTGCTATAGAAGCGAGTGCTACAGCCGATCAGACTAACGCAGAGATAAGAACTGCTGTTGAAGCCGCTACAGACTCTAATGTCTTTACAGATGCAGACCACACTAAACTCAATGCTATAGAAGCAAGTGCAGATGTAACTGATACTACTAACGTAGTAGCCGCTCTAACTGCTGGTACTAATGTAACTATATCTGTTGGTGGCACTATCGCTTCTACGGATACTACATATACGAGCAGTGATTTTACCCACGATAATCTTACAGGATTTGTTGCTAATGAGCATATTGACTGGACAGGTTCAAGTGCTGGCACTATTCACCTAACAAACCTACCTGCAACTGCTATCACTTCAGTTCAAACCGCTGTAAGTCAAGTAGCTATGCTAGCCTTGACCACTGAAGAAGGTGATGTTGTAGTTAGATCTGATGAAAGCAAGACATATATGCACAATGGTGGAACTGCTGGCACTATGGCAGACTTTACTTTACTAGCTACGCCTACTGATGCAGTCAGTTCTGTCGATGGTGCTACTGGCGTAATCACCCTGAATCACGATAATCTCGCAGGCTTTGTAGCTAACGAACATATTGATTGGAGTACTGATCAAGGTGCGACTAATATTCATGCTGGAAATTATACTAATACTACTTATTCGGTTGGTGATGGTGGACTGTCACAAATCAACTTTACTAGTGCAGATAACACTAAACTAGACGGCATAGAAGCTAGTGCAACAGCCGACCAGACTAACGCAGAGATCAGAGCTGCTGTTGAAGCCGCTACAGACTCGAATGTCTTTACAGACGCAGACCATACTAAGCTAAATGCTATAGAAGCGAGCGCAACAGCCGATCAGACCGGAGCTGAGATTAAAGCCTTGTATGAAGCTGAGACTAATGCTTATACTAATGCATTAAATACTAAACTAGCGGGTATAGAAGCATTAGCTAATGTCAACGACGCAACTACAGTTCTCGATGCTGATATAGGATCAACAGTACAGGCTTATGATGCCAACCTTACTTCTTTTGTAACCGCTTTAACTTTACCTACTGCTGACGGTAGTGTAGGTCAAGCTCTGGTTACAGATGGATCCGGTTCTGTGACTTTTGCAGGAGTAAATGCCACTCAATTAGGAAGTAAAGCCCCCGCTTATTACGATGACCGGACTCTTAATGCGCTTGGCAGTGTCACGGGTACTACGGACATTGACTTGGCAGATGGCACTAATGTGACAGCTACGATAGCGGGGGCAACTACGTTTACAATTAGCGGCATCACTAGCGGGTCAGTGAATACAGTGACGCTGCGCCTGACTAACGCAGGGGCTTACACTATCACATGGCCTTCAGGTACGACATTTAATAGGAATACTGCGCCTGTTTTGCCTGCTTCTGGTGATACGATCATCGTGCTTGAAACTTATGACAATGCTACTTCTTTCGCAGGCATACAAGTCTGGAGAAGTGTGTAGTGAGTCGCAATGTATTGGCAGGGGGGGACTTTCTTACAACTTGGGACACGAGCTGGGTTACTTCCTTCAATACTCTTAGAGCTACTAATACGAGCTACAATACTAATCGTGTTACTACTTATGCGACCTCTAACGCCACGACAACAAGCTATGCGACACAGATTACAACTACATTCTTAACTGCTGTCCCGACTAGCACGAGTAACGCAACCAGCATAACAACCACTTACAGTACCTATGTTCCTCCGACTTACGCTACAACAAGCCATATTACATATTACACCACAACGTGGGCGACTACTTATCCTGCGACATACAGGAACACGAGCCACTCAACTGGAGTGCCAGCATCGCGCACCACTTCGTATGTAACTAGTTACACAACAACATATTTAACTTTAGTAACCGCAGCATCCACATTTTCTACGTCTAACGCGACAACGAGAACAACGACATTTAATACTACTTTTTCGGCGAATGCTTTTGATTATTACTCTGATAGTGCTTGCGCGAGCCGTGTATTTTGGATTGTAATTGGCTGTGGGGGTTATAACTCAGGAACTCTAGGAGGGTGTGGAAGCTGTTATGCAACCAATGGCGCTGGGTATAATTCTTTTCTAGTATGCTCTTCGTCTAGCTGTACTCTAAGTACAAGTAATGTCACAAGCTACATAACCACGTTTAATACAACTGTTCCTGCTGTTTATCAAAACACAAGCCATGTAACGAGCCACACAACCTCAAATGCCACCTCGTACACGAGCTATATCACAACAACTTACAGCACGTTAGTAACTGCGGCATACAGCCAGAACACCAGTGACACAACTAGCCACACAAGCAGCTATACCACAGAAATTGCGGCAGGGTTTTATAGAAACACGAGTCATGTCACTACTTGGACAACAACCTTTAATACCGATGTTCCGCAGAACACGTCTAGAATTACAGATATAACAACTAGCAATGCGACTACAACGACTTACAACACAAGCCACACAACCACTTTTGCTACGGCACATTCAACCAACACGAGTGTTTTGACTAGCGCCACAACAACCTATTCAACATCTACCTACACAGGATAATACTTATGCTTTATTTAAAACTCAACACAGAAGGTCAGCCCAGCGAATATCCGTTTACGGAAGAGCAGGTAAGGGCTGATCTATCTCACATAACTTTAGCCGAGCTGACTGATGTAAGTTTAGCTGATCATGGATACGCGCTGCTGCATCCGACTTCTATTACTCCACCTTTACCCACACCAACGCATAGAGTGATTGTGAACGGCGCGGGATTTGATGGCGAGAAATGGGTGCGAACCTACGCAACCGAAGAGATTACCAGCGAGCAGATCAAAAACCTTCGTATAGAAGAGAAGTGGAAATCTATACGCCAGCTTCGAGATCACTACATGGCTATGACCGAGTGGCGCATACAGAGAAGTCTACGCGAAACCCGTATGGGTATAACCGTGACAGAACCTATCACTGACCTTGATGCTTTAATGCAGAGACTTGCTGACGTTACAAATGTTGACGATCCTTATCTAGTTAATTTTACGGATGTAATTAACGGATGAGACTAGCTCATGAAAGAATGGCTGACCGCAATATTCAAGAGTCTAAAATAGGCACTTTGGTGCGCTCTACTCGCAATTCGTGGGCTGAGAGTATTGAGGACACTATTCGCAAGCACAGCCCTTACCCGATTACTTACGATGTTGGGCAAATACAGACAACAAGGTTTAGCGAATACACTTATACAGAGCTGCTGTCAGGGGCATGGATCGCTACGCAGTCTAGGGAAATGAACTGTCGCATAAACAGCTTATTAATTAATGCTGACGAGACAGTTAAGCTGGATGACTTGGCTGCTTGTCTAACGGATAAATACAACTTAAACAGTGCAGATCATGCGCATAGCGGCTCGAAAAAGGTCGTTTTTGTTCCTGGACACAATATGCTGGATGTGTCATCTGTTGAGTTGATTACGAGGCTTGTCCATGAAGACCCCGAAGTAGTTATCAAGCCGCATCCTTTAACCAATGATGAGGCGATGGGGTTTTTAGGCACAAGGTTTGGCTGGAATAGGATGGTTGATAAGATGGCGAGCGGTCATAAGATGTTACTTGATGCGGATATTGTATACACAACATCTGCGTCAGAATTTGCGCTGTCAGGTACTGCTCTAGGCAAAAAGGTTGTGAATGTCTCCAATTTTTTCAACGAGCTTATTGGTGCTTACTATCCAATATCACACTTCTTATTTCTAGCACACAAGGAATCAATTGCTAAGGCGCAGCAGGCTTTGAGCTGTTTGGTAAACTCGGAGAAAAGTGGTATAGTATTTCCTTGGCAGGACAACATAGAAGACAGGCTTCAGTCTTACTATGCAAACAGCTTAGATGTGCAGCAGCGCTATCAATGCTTCACGGATAAGAGCCAAAAGAATGTTATTCAAGGTGAGAAAGCTAATGTCTGATAAGAATCCACAAGTTGCAAAACGCATGGCTATTTGCAAAGCATGCCCAGAGCTTACGATGATCAATACCTGCAAAAAGTGTGCTTGCTTTATGCCTGCAAAAATTCGGATACCTTCCGCCTCTTGCCCTATGCTGAAGTGGCTTCCTGCTGAAAAGCCGTAGATTATCAGGGAAAACAGCGATGTACTCAGCAGAATATAAAGCCCTTCTGGTTCAGGCGCATACAGACGACCCTGCGTGGGGAACGACAGCGCCTCGCCATGCAAGAGATGTCGCAGAGATGGCAAGAGCAGCAGGAACAAGAAACATACTTGATTACGGTGCAGGGAAGGGAGAGTTAGCGCGAGAGCTTGAATCCATCTTCCCAGAAGCCTTTGATGTAGCCGAGTATGACCCAGCAATCGAAGGGAAAGATGCGAGTCCAGAGCCGTGTAAGATGGTAGCCTGTATTGATGTCATTGAACACGTTGAGCCGGAATGTATAGACGCGGTACTTGATGATTTGCAGAGATGTATTACAGGCACTGGATATCTTGTGATTTCCACGCAAAAGGCTTTAAAGATATTAAGCGATGGACGCAATGCTCACCTCCTCATTAAGCCCTTTTCCTTCTGGCAAGCTGCTATCAGTAGCAGATTCAAGGTTGTGCTGGAAGAAAATAAGAACGACAGCGAATGTAAGTTCACGGTCGTTCCGTTGGGCAATAAAGGGGAAAACAGCGATTTATAAATACTTTAGATGGTGTAGCTTCTTTATAAGTAAGTTAGACACTTAGGTTAGTCCCACTACCTTGGGACCGACCTAAGTACGTCTTTAAACTGCTTATTTAAATATATCTTTCCAGTTACCTGTGGTACTGGCTTTAGAATACTCTGTAGCTCTGTTTTCAAAGAAATTAGTATGCTCTACCCCATTTAACATATAATCAAGCCATGTTAAAGGATTAGTCGTGCTTCCAAATATCTTTTTCATACCTAAACCAAGTAAACGTCTATCCGCTATATACCTAATATACTCTTTTACTTCTTCAGGTGTTAGATCAGGTACTTCAGCATCCTTAAAACATAGATCAATAAAAGCGTCTTCCAGTTCTACTGTTCGTTCCGCAGCGCAGTATATTTCATACTTTAACTCATCATTCCATACATACTGGTTTTCTTTAATAAGAGTACGGAATAATTGCGTCATTCCTTCAACATGCAAACTCTCATCTCTAACAGACCAAGTAACTATCTGTCCCATTCCCTTCATTAAATTATGTCTAGGGAAATTCAAAAGTATCGCAAAGCTACTAAATAACTGCACACCTTCTGTAAAAGCAGAATAGATAGCCATAGTCTTTGCTAAGTCTGTAGGATTTTTTGTCCCAAAGTGACTTAGATACTCATGCTTATCTACCATCTCTTTATATTCTAAAAACATTTGATACTCTTCATCTGGAAACCCTAAAGTTTCTAGTAATAGAGAGTATGCTTCTTGATGTACAGCTTCCATAGAAGCAAAAGAAACGAGCATCATACGCACTTCTGGTTGCTTAAATATAGGGAGATAGTGATTAGCATAGCCCGCACACACATCTACATCTGCTTGGGTAAAGAACCTAAAAATCTGAGTAATTAACCTTCGATTTCCTACTGTTAGTTTCTCTTTATAATCCCGTATATCCTCAGCTAAATTGACCTCACTAGGAAGCCAATGCATCTGTTGTTGTAGTTTATATTTTTCAAATGCCCATGGGTAATTGAAAGGTTTGTAATAACTTCGTTCGTCTAATAGTCCCATCTTATTTTTTCAATTCTCTCTATGCCCCATTTAGGGCTGCCTTTATTTAGTCTGGATGCTACCCTTGGCAAGAAAGGCAGCCTTCCTCGTCTGAAATTGCATCGAATATATACTGTCTAAGAGCTTCATCAGACACCTTATCTGCACGTTTTATAGCCTCACTTCTACAATAATATAAAGTTTTTACTCCTTTTTTCCACGCCATCATATGTACTGCGTGGAGTTCTTGCTTTGAAACATTGGCTGGAAAGAACAGATTAAGAGATTGACTCTGACAGATATACTCCTGTCTATCAGCAGCAAATTCTATTAGCCATTTCTGATCTAACTCTACCCCAGTTTTGAAAATATCTTTTGTGTCTCGGTCTAAAAACTCTAGGTGCTGTACTGATCCATCATGTATAATAATGTCTTGCCAAATCTCTTCGGTATTCATACCTAAATCATCTAAACAGTGCTCTAGGTATTCGTTTTTGAGGAGACTACTACCTGTTTTAGTTTTTTGAACAAAAGCATTAGCGCGGTAGGGTTCAATGCTTGGGCTAGTATTACCACAAATAATACTACTGCTAGCGTTAGGAGCGATAGCCAATAAATGGGAATTACGAATACCATACCCAACAGCGTCGGGACATTCTCCGCGCTCTTCTGCCAGTAACTTTGTCGCTGCATATGCTTTCTCCTTTATGCCTCTAAACATAATCCTGTTTTTTGCTTTTGCTATAGCAGACTCAAATGGTATGCTATGCCTCTGCAAATGTGCATGAAATCCCATAGCCCCTAAACCTAAACTTCTTTCTTGTTTAGCACTGTATACTGCTCGGTGCAACTCTTGAGGAGCATTTGCAATAAAATATTCTAATACATTATCAAGCATTCTGATTAAGTCTGGGATAAATAACTCATCATCTTTCCACTCATCATATTCTTCTAGATTTACACTTGATAGACAACATACTGCAGTCCTGTCCGCATCTGTGGCTAGTGTAATCTCTGAACATAAATTAGAGTGGTGTACTTCTAAACCTAAATTACGTTGGAACTCTGGAACGCCTTTGTCCACTGTATCTTTAAACATTATATAAGGTTCGCCAGTTTCTACGCGATTTTGTATAAGTTTTACCCAAAGTGTTTTTGCAGATACAGTGCTAACTACCTTATTTGTGTGAGGGTCTATCAGATCCCAATCATCATTAAAGTGTTCTTCTCGTGTTGCGCCTTCAATTAGTCGCATAAAGTCATCGGTAATAACAACAGCGTGATGCAAATTAATAGACCTTCTATTAATGTCGCCTCCAGTTGGCTTACGAATATCAAGAAACTCTTCCACTTCTGGGTGAGATATATCCAAATAAGCCGCATAACTCCCTCTTCTAGTTACCCCTTGAGAAAATGCTAACATTTCCCCATCTACTACTTTTAAAAACGGAATTACCCCAGTACTTTCAGAACCATTACTCGTTGAAGAGCCTACACCTCTGACATTACTCCAGTTGCCTCCAATACCTCCGCCTACTGAGGATAAAAAAGCATTTTCAGTATAATGGGATGTTATACCTCTTCTACTATCCTCTACATGGTTTAAAAAACAACTTATAGGCATACCTCGGTCAGTGCCCCCATTAGTTAAGACGGGGGTAGAAAACATAAACCATAACTTACTAGCATAATCATATAGTCTTTGAGCGTGCGCATCGTCATCTGAAAATGCTTTAGCGGCTCGTGCGAAAGCATCTTGAGGGGATTTTTCACCTTCTATCATATATCTATCAGTCAGAGTTTTTATACTAAACTCCGATAAATATTTATCCCTGTTATAACTAATCTCCATTTATAAGTCTCCGGTCTATCTCTGATATATTATCAGATCCAATTGCGTCATCACAATATGTTACTAAATCCATTAATTGATAATTTGTAAGTAATACCTCACCATTAGCATTTAACTCTTGAATATGTTTATACTTACTGTCCAGGGGTAATACATCGTAAATATCATATGCACTTCCTAGGTCTTTTATAAGGTTAACTGCCCTTTTAGGCCCTATCCCTGTAATTCCTGCAACATTATCTCCTTTATCACCTACTAAGCACTTATATGAGATGTAGTTTTCTCTATCTACTTCATAATGCTCTGACCAGTTATCTACAGTTACTTCTTTTCTAGTAACAAAAGAGAACCTGGACACACCATCTTGTATTAATAAGTCCCAATCCCCGTCACTAGAGATTAGCCATATGTTCCCAAAATTGTACTTATCTCTATATTTAACTAAGTAAGCGGCAATATCATCTGCTTCTACGCCTTGAAATCTTAATACCGGATAATCCTTTTCTAACTGTATTAAAGTTCTTTCATACTCTTTGAAGAAGTCTTCAAACGCTTGTTTATCCGCGTCTGTCTGATCCTTGTATTTATCTTTTCTATTTTGTTTATAATCAGCACTTATAGCTTTTCTATAACTAGACGTACCTAAATCTGAAGTAATGATTATATTATCAGTTTTATACGAATTAGCTAGAGATACTACAGTTCTTATATATTCTTCGCAAAAATCAGTTCTTCCTTGATGCTTCCATCGGAAAGCTAAGTTTAACGAGTCTACTATTAATACTGAATCCGTATCTTTTTCTAGTAACTTTGAGAAATTAAACGCCATTTTGTATGAACTCTATTTGTTCTGATTTTAACCAGTCCTCTGCCAATAGTACATAGCAATTTAACCAAGAAATAAACATATACTTACATTTCTTTGGTTCATGCTCCGTTGCTACAAATACTCTAGACCTATTATATTTAAAGAATAGTAAAGGTTGCTGATCTCCCATGTCTGCTTGTAATAGTAGCTTCTTCCACCACCTAATAAGATTATTAGTTTTTTCAGCTGTAAACATTCTATCTGTTAAGGGAGACTCTGAATAGCTTTTTACTTCTATACAGTAATGATTTTTTGCGTGGGGAACATAAAGATCCCCTTTTAAATACTCTAAGGCTCCCGAAGAAGGCACTCGCTCAAATTTTAAACCTGTGTATTCACGCAACATATCCCTTACTAGATACTCACCTCTTGCACCTTTTGCTCTTGAGTCTACCATTATTGTTCTAACCTACTTGTATTTTGATCCTTTACTATTTCTATTTTATTTAGTAGTGGGTGTGTCCATCCGTGACTGACCACATAAGTATTTAGGTTTTCTTCCTGAGTTAAAATTTCTACCATCTTCTCTCTACCTAAATCATCTAATACACTAACTACTTCGTCTAAAAATAATACGTTAATTCTTGACTTAGAAATACTACTCATTAATTTACGAATTGCTATCAATGTTGCAGTATTGACTCTAGCCAATTCCCCTGAAGATAATACTAGAATATCTACTATTTTACTATTATCAGTTATTTGTACGTTTAATTTGTCATTTGACACTACAAATTCAAGCGTAAATCTACCATCAGAAAACTCAGCTAAATAAGTATTAACTAATTCTTCTAGTTCTTTAACTAAATTTTCTATTTTATATGCTAGTAACCCGTTTGTACTAAAGGCTTTTTTAAGTATTTCTAAGTTAATAAATACTCTGTCGTGCTTGCTTAACTCTGTCGTGCTTGCTTTGAGTTCTGCTTTGAAACTTTCGGTCTGTTCAAGTATGATCTGTATTCGTGTGTTGTCTCTAGTTCGTTTTTCGTTTTCCTTTGCAATAAGCTCCAATTTTCCTTGAGCCTTTTGAATTCTTGTACGAAGGTCTTCGATGCGAAGACTAAGCTTATCACCGTCCACTTGGAGACTTGGTAAGCTATGATTGATGCGACTATACAAATCTTCCCAATCTTTTTGAATACTAACTTTAGTGTTATACTCAATGTTGTTAGCTTTAATTCTTTTGATTTCTCTGGATGCGTTGCCACGTTTTTCTGTTGACCTCTCTATGTTATCTAATTCAGCTTGTATCAAATTATCTTTAAATTGAGAATCTACTGTCTGTTCACAGGTGGGGCAACTATCTCCTAATTTTTTCATCTTTTCTAATAGTTTATTAGATCCAGCTATAGAAGCCTTAAAGCTGCCTTCTTCAGTTTGTAAAGTGTCATACGATAGTATTTTACTAGCTTTTAGTGCGTGCGCTTCATTAATATTTATCTGCTTAAATAACTCTTGGTAACTATTATTTTTTCTAATAGTTTTGTTTTTTTCCGAAATATTTTCAAATTCTAATAATAAAGAACGCAAAGACTCTTCGTCTTCATCTGTATCAATTTCTAAATTTAACATTGGCAGTATGGTAGTACTTGCCAATTTATTGTCTCTTAACCATTTTTCAATAGTTGCTATAATTGCATTAATCTCAGTGATTTTAGTATTAGCTTCTCTAGATGCTTCTTTGAATATCTCAAACAATACCACATACTCTTCTAGATGTAGTAAGTCAATTAAGAATTTCTTCCTATTAGTATCCGTAGCAGTTAAGAATTGTAAACTACTATTAGTGTTTTGATAAACTAGTTGACTGAATGTTTTGAAATCTATACCTAAGACATCTTGGATAGTCTTGTAAGTATTTGTAGCGGTATGGCTGGAGATGTCTTCCCCATCTTTTAATAATTTTACTTTTATATTTGCTTTTCTAATAACAATTACTTCATACAAATTGTCTTCTTTAGTAAAGGTTAGATGAATGTCATAACCTTCATTAATATATCTATTAGGAATATCAGCTTTCTTAATTCCTTTAGAGTTCTTGTTATATAATACTTCTTCAATAATTAATGGGATGGAAGACTTTCCTGTCCCATTTTTACCAATTATTTGTGTAACAGTATTACTATCTAAATCAAGTTCATTGTTACTACCATAGCTAAAGCAGTTATTCCATTTGAGCTTTCTGAGAGTAATCATTAAATGTTCCTATGATTTCGGATACGTTATTTGGGTCTATTTCTAGTATATAATTTAGATATTCAACTAACTCTTCTTCTATAGTCATATCTTTACTTATTAGAAGGGATGCTTCTGAGTTTCGTTTTACTACTTTTTTATCTAGTAACTCTGAATTTTTAATAGCTGCTAACTGTTGAATGTCTCCTTCTATCTCATATATCGTATGATGATAAGAAGTACCCACCATTTCTTCAGCCTTTTCTACGGTTTTTCTAATCAACTGAGGTAATTTAAAATCACCCCAAGTCCAATCCCAAGTCTTTTCATCAATTAGTAAAAACCCCGTTGAGACTTCAGTTCTGTGAAAAGAAGTAGTTAAAGGGCTGCCTGGATAAACGATGTTTCTCTGTGTATTACTGTGGGCGTGTAAATCTCCTGCAAATACAACTGGAAACGGCTTGAATCTATCTAAGTCAACTTCAGGCTTTACATGAGGGGGTATTTCACCCCTCACATGAGTAAATAGAGGTAAATTGAAATTAAGTGCTTCAATGCTGTTGTCTTTATGAAGGTCTGCATAAGGAAGAATACTAAAACCTAAAGTCTTATCCTCGTAAGAGGTGTCAATAACATTGACTAAGGGGTTTATGTTTTTAGTAACTTCCTTTAGCTGAGTAAAGAATGTTTTATTCTTTCGTGTGGCTTCATGGTTTCCATCATAAATTATGGTGGGTCGCTGAACCTTAGACACAAAAGAAAAATATAATTCTAACTCTACCATAGTAGGCAACCTATCAAATAGGTCACCCCCTATAATGTGCATCTTACACGTTTTCTCTTTCTCTCTTATCGCTTTAAAGAATAACTCATACCGATTTAATGCCCAAGATACAGGAACATTTTTCTGACCTAATTTAAGGTGCCAGTCGGCAGTGAATAAGATCATGCTACATCAAATTCCGCATCTAGAGATTCATCTACTTCGGTGACAGTAACTTTTCTGATACTATCTAAAAGCTCTTTTTGAGCGTCTGGGGTAGGACGAGACATAACATCATCCATAGACTTTAGGTCATCAGCTTTTTCTTGCTCGGCTTCAGTTAGAGGCCTGGACTTGCATTTTAGCACTTGTAGTTGGTACTCAACATTATATGCTAGGGGGCCAGTCTTAACTCGCTTAAAGCAAATATCCCACCCATTAGTAAAATCAGTAGGGTCGCCTAAGTCTTCTGCAGCAATCATAATCTGTTCCCACAGTTTCTTTTTAAGATTTAGAACTTTGATTTTACCATCAGTAGGGTCGATACATTGAGTAGCGTAGCTCCAACCACATTTAAGGTCAGGGAAGTACTCTCGTACCCAATCTTTTTCCTTATTATTAAATCGTTCGGAATCTCTATCAAATGATAGGCATTCGAAAGGAATGTTCTTACCATTAGTTCCTTCGATCCAATAAACATATCGAGCGAGTATGTCTCCTACGATACGAACTTTATTATCTCCATCCTTATAAGTATAACTTAGGATTGCGTTCTTCTGGGCTGCGCCCTTTTGTTGATTAAATGTTATAGCCATTAGTGTTTTTCCTTTGGGGCTTCCTCGTAAAGAAAATGAATTTTATTCATATCGTCAAGACGAAGTAGACTGTTAGTATTAATGTTTGCAACAAGAGTATCTGCAAACGGAACGTGCAGTAATTCTAATGTTGTTGTTTGGTTCGCAATATATTCAGCAATATTTCTAATCGAAGCTGCTGCTAAATAAATTGCTATTTCTTTATAAGGGTGCTTATATGAGTTATATAACAAAACATCGGGGTGAACTAAAAAGCTGCTGCCTACATAATTATGCTTACTATATTTAAATATAGTATCGTATTTGCTTTGTGGTATTTCGCTTTTAGTTATCATCTCAAATATTTTAAATATCTCTACTACATTACCTCTAGACATCTCAAATATTTTATTCCAATTATAAAACAGCATATAGTATATCAACCTTTAAGATAAATGTCAAGAACTATTTTTTATAGCTCTTTTATTTGATAGCCCTGTTTCATATAGTATCCAATTCTATTTGACGCCTGCCTTCTGGCCGTGTCGCCTTTAAGATGAATATCAATAACTACGGGTGTTAATTTACCCTCTACTAATCTAATAATTCTACCTATTAGTTGAGTAAGTAGGGGCTCATTATTAATAGGCGTAGCTAGAATCAAACAACTTAGAATGTTTATAGAAATTCCTTCTGAGAATATTGCTTGTGTTCCATACAATACATTCCTATTTCCTGCTTCAAGCTCACCTATTAAACTTTCTCTCTCTTCCTGCGGTATCTCACCCGTGACACAGATAGCTTTGTCTCCAGTAAGTTCCGCACATCTTTTTAGAAAAGCCACTCTATCACTAACTACTAAAACTTTGTGACCTCTATGTGCATATGCTGCGGCTAACATAGATACTGAGTGTCTGTACTCTTCGTTACAGGCTAGATTTGTAACTCTATTAGCCCATGGTATTCTAGCTCCATCTAAGAATCTTATTTCAGAATGGTATATATTTATAACTGGAGCCATAAAATTTTCTTTAGGCGGTTTAAGAACATTAGGGCTGAAGTAGTCTCTAAAGACAACGTGTTTCCCGTCTTTCCGTTCTATAGTGCCTGACAAACCAATTTTATACCTACAATAATTTGCATCTAATATCCTGGAGAAGGTAGGACTACTAACGTGGTGCATTTCGTCTAGTATGAGAGTTCCAAACTCTTTACGGATTTTTGATATATTTCTATAAAGAGTTTGAATATTTCCTATCACAATAGGACTATCTGTATTAAATTCTCCACTACCAATAATTCCAGGCTTAAACCCAAATACTTTTTCTACTTCTTTAACCCATTGATTTCTTAGGTAGACAGTGTGAACAACTACTAATGTTTTCTGCCCTAATTTAGCTGCTATAGCTAGTCCTGTGAAGGTCTTGCCCCAACTAACCCAAGCATTTATTATACAGTTATCTTCTACAGTATCATGGACTTCTTGCTGACTTTTCCTTAGTTCAAACTTAAACTCTGGAAACTCAGCTGGTTTTTGTACTCGTTTATCTACTATTTCATACCCTTTAGGTATCAAGTCAGTACGTCCTATAGGAATAGTTACTATCCCAGGGCGTATAACTGCCATATTTTTTATTACTTGTGGAACCAAGTCTTTTGGGTTCTTTGGGGGTACTACATATGTAAGCTCTGCGTCCAATGTCTCTTGGAGTTCGGGAGTTACATCTAAATAAATTCTGTTACTTAGTACAGCTTTCATACCTTTCTCCAAGTATTCTTTTTTCTATTTTCAGAATACTCGTAAATTATCCAAGGGAATCCTTTCATAAGCAAAATTCCTGCCCATAACATAGATGGATCAGGAGGTCTGGGTATAGTAAAAGGAGCTTTCCAACCCTCTACCCAAAGTATGGAGGCTGTAGTTTTTCTCTCTATTTTTCTTATTCTTCTATACCTTAGCTGAAGTCTTTCTGTTTTTTGGTATATAAAAGGTACTCCATTACTATCTATAAAATAATAATGTTCTTGTTTCAATATACCCACTAAGCTATCTATTGATCTTCTTAGAGTCATTAATCCTTTATGGGGTGTTTGAAGCCTTCTCTGCCCTAATGTCGTCCCTGACATATTCTTATCATCTACCAACTCTCCGTCTAGGTATAACAATCCGTCTGTTAAGTCCCAGTTACTTGATGGTAGGATAAATACTGGAAAAGTAATCTTATGAAGGTTCGGCCACGTCAGTACCATTTAAGTAACTTCCATATTCTTTTTCAAACTTACCCATTGAATAGTCATCCCCAATATCAAAATCACATCCTATAGGAGCACCTGAAATAGAGAGCCCTCTATCTCGCTGTATACATTCTGTAAGCTGCTCTATATACTCATCAATCTCATCATGGGGTACTTCTGCTAAGATGGAGTCGTGGACAAGGGCAAAGATTCTAGCTTTCTTTCCATTAGCTTTTATCCACTGGCTCATTTCTATACCGCCAAGGAGGTTAACATCAGAAGCAGTAGACTGCACCAGAAAGTTAAGACCAGACCTAACTGTATGACCTCTAGTAGCCTTATCTTCACTTTTAACATTTGGTAATCTCCTTTTACGCCCGAAAAAACTATACACAAATCCATTACTTTCTATAAATTTTTGATTCTTTTCTATCCAGCTTTTTAACTTATGGAACTGGTTGAAATAACTTTGTATAACTTCAGAGGCTTCTTGGACGCTGAAATGTTTTCCAGAGTCCTTTGTAACTTGTTGACTAATTTTATGCGGCCCTGCTCCATACATAATTCCAAAAGTTACGGCTTTAGCTGCCTGTCTTTTGTATGGATATAATTCGGCTACCTCTGATGCGGCACAAGGTAACTTAAATACTGTCTTAGCAATCGTACTATGAAAATTTCCGCCTTGTCTAAACACATTCATTAGTGCTTCATCGTTTGCTAACTTAGCAGCGACGTATACTTCTGCGGTTGTTAAGTCCATTGCGACTATCTGCGACCCCGTTGAGGCTTTAATACACCCCTTGACAATAGGATTGTCACGGGGGATTTGTTGCATATTTAACTTACCGCTGCTACTAAGACGACCAGAAGTAGTAGAGTGGAGGTTGAAAGAAGTCCTAAGACGGCTGTCCTTATCCAACTGCGGTATGATTTTGTCCAAATAAGTATTCTTAATTTTGGATTTTTGACGGATTGCCAAGATATGTTTGGGAATCTCAGATTTTTCTGCGAGTTCAGTAAGGACTTCCGCGTCTGTGGACTGTTGGCCTGTTCCAGTTTTCTTACCAGTAGGATTAAGCCCAATAAAGTCAAACAAAAGGCTCCGAAGCTGAACAGTGCTGTTAGGGTTAAAAGGTTTACCATTTAGTTTCTCGAATTGTGCTATCTTACCTTCACTATACAGAGCTTTGATAGCATCATCAATATTCTGCTGCATTAGGTCTTGAGAGATATGTAGCCTCTCTGGGTCAAAAGGAACGCCATTCTCTTGAGTACTTAGTAGAAATCTAGTACCTGGAATAAGTAAGTTATCATAAACCCAAAGTAACTTCTCGTTTTGCTTAATTTTTACAAACTTTTCATATACTTTGAAGGTAACTACCGCGTCCATAGCAGCGTATGTTTTCATAGTCTCAAAAGGGATCTCTTCCCAGCGAAACTCATTCTTAAGAATTCTGTGTTCCTTTCTGTAGGCATCAATCCAATCGTACATAGGCTTTTCGTAATCCCCATAAGGAGTATACTTTAGAGCTAATGCCTTCAAACCGTGGTGACCAGGATTCTCGTTGACCAAGTAAGATAGAAGCATAGTATCTTCTATATTTGGAAAGTCAAACTTGAAATGATACTCAAACCATGCCAAGTCGAACTTAGCATTATGGAAAATTACAGTCTTCTTATTAAATAATTCTTGTAGTTTAGATTCTACTACTTCATCTATACAGTTAGTGTCAATGTATGCGCCTCTTTCTCCATCATAACATAAGGACAAACCTAGCATATATCCATTTCTAGGATATAGGTTTGATGTCTCGGAGTCAAGAGCTATCATCTTGCCTTCATGTGCTAAGGCTTCATCTATAAACTTCTCTGCTTCTCTAGAATCTGTTATTCCGAAAGCAATACTTTCATCAATTATAACATCTTTAATTTCGCCATTAATATACTTAATGATATTATCCTTTGAAGTCTCCCAAGTCTTTTTAGCTTCGGGCTTAAAGGCAAGCATAGCAGGATTAATTACAGGTAGAAATTTAGATTCCACTTTCTTACCTGAATATTCTGTTACTGAATTAATTTTAGTGAAGTATTTTAGTGATTCACTTCCTACTAAGATAATCCAGTCGTATTGTGATGTGTCTATGTCTATATCACAATTGACTTTTAATACTTTTTTGATTGAGGGGTCAGAACATAGTTGATACTGATCGTAGGCAAATGCGCCTCCAAACAGATTATCCCAATTATTTCTACTTACTTTCGTTTCTATTAATGCAACTTTAGGCATATAACTTACTCTTTAATTTATCAATTTGAGGTTTTGCTAGTGCGCCTGGATCGGTATTCTTAAAACATATATTCCTAGAAAGAAGACCCGCCCTCTCACACATAGCTTCTACTTTTACTGCACCTTCTTGTCCGGCATCGTCTCCATCGAAAAAGACATCTATCCCTGATGCGCCTTGTATAGAAAGCATACTTAATTTATCTTCATTAATATTAGATGTGCCAAAACAGCACACAACATTTGTCAATCCTTTATCATGTAGGTTTATCATATCAAATATACCTTCCACTAGGATTATTTTACCACTCTTAGGAGTTACTTTAGGATAAAGAGGCATCTTAGCGCCTCTAGGACTAATTTTATACTTAGGTATTCCATCTGTTAAGTGTCGTCCATTGAAAGCAACTATCTTATCTGACATATCTCTAATAGGGAAATTTATTCTGTTAATAAAATCAGGGTTGGTATGTTGGAATGCTTCAAACTTTTTATAAGTTTCTGGGCGTATACCTCTCCAGTTGCCTAGATAAGGTGTATAGTTAAAGGGAAAGGATAAACCAATACTTTCTGCCCGCTTCTCTATAATTTTTTGTTTTAAAAGCTCCCTGCGTACTTGTAGATGGTTTACCCTTTCATTAAACAATGTGAGAACACTACCTTTATAACCGCAAGAGAAGCAGTTAAAAATACCGGTTACTGAGTCTATCCGCATACTGGGATTAGAATCATCATGCTCAGGGTTCAGACACTTCACTAGATAATCATTACCTTGTAAGGCATATTTTATACCTTTTTTCTCTAAAATGTCATCTATCATGTCTGTACTCTCATTATGTATATTATACTAAATTTCACTGTAATAGTCAAGAAATATTTTTAGATGTCATCTATTTCTTCCCCAGTTTTTTCACTGTTTGCCTTCTGCTCTTCAGGGGTCAAGGCAGACTCAGGGCCAATTTTTAAACTATCCCAGTTAATTTTGGATGTAAAAGACTCCATAGAAGCTGATCTCATCTTCTGACAGGTAAAGGTAATACAGCCGTCTTCATGAGCATGAGTGTCCATAGAGTATGCAGCATCCGCTGCGTCCAATATACCTTTTGCAAACCTAGCTTCTCCAGTAGCATCAGTTTGATACGGGGCTAATATTGGTGTTTCATATTCTTGCGCCATAGCTTTCAGTGCTTTACTAACTTCTATTTGTTCCGTCCAGTCATATTGACCGCCACGGGAGGGAAGATTTGAGCGTTTTACTTGATTAATATAGTCTACAATAACTATACCAACATCTAACTTTTTGCATTTCTTATCTAAGTCAGCCTTGATTTTACCAATAGTAAGACTAGGCTCGTAAACAATGTCCAGCTGAGTCGGGAGAAGCTCGCTTTCTTTTAACTTAGCATGAAATTCATTAAAGTCTCGATGTTGTTTATATTCTTTCAAACGCTCATTTCCCCGTTCAAACCGATTAGCCCACCATTGGGCAACCGACTCCCACTCTTTAATATTAAGGTTTTTAGTCCTTAAACGAGCAAGAGGAACTCCAGTAGCAATACTACAGCATCGTTGCAAGATAGATCTACTATCCATTTCTATAGTGAAATAGATTGCAGACTTACCAGACTCAACAACGCTATTTGCTATGTTAGAGCAAGTAACAGATTTACCCCCACCACGACGGCCTCCGATAAGTATCAAGTCTCTAGGAGAGAACTTCATAAAACTATCGTAAGCATCATTTAAGCCTAGGGATATATATCTGTCAAGTTCTTCATCGGGCTCAAACAAAGAAATATATTGCATACTTTCTTCAGGGTGTTTAAGCTCTACTTTGTCTTCTATACGAAGAACAATTTCATGAAGATGTGATAGGGTTTCTTCTGCGGTTTCAAACGCAACAGAGTTTTCCACATAATTTTCAAGTTCGTTTAATACTTCTTTTTGGGTGTATTCATTCTTTAAATATTGAAGAAGCATTTCGGCTTCCGCCTCTACTTCAATACTTTTTATAGCAAATAGTTTTTCTTTCGTATTGCTATCACGAACGGAATACTTGAGATCATCGAACTTAGGGAGGCTGTGATATTCGTCACAGTGTTTATCTATAACGCTATAGATAGTATGGTATTCGGAAGGTAAATAATGCTTACGCAGGATACTCCAGGTCTCGAAATCCTGTGCATCAAGTATCTGCTTTATTAAAGCACTAGCAATATTCACTTACGTTCCCCCGAACAAAAAAATAAGTGCCAAGAGAACTCCTGGCACTTACCAAACAACTAATTAAGCAACTGCAGCAGCAGCCTTCTCACGTCTAGCAGCACCATCATAATCAGACGCTGAAATACCACGTCGAGTAAGCATGGTTTTTACACCGCGTACTGTCTTGCCAATTTCAGTAGCAATTGCTTCTACAGTCATTGACCCAACGTCAGCAAGTTCGGCTAGAGGATCAACTCGAGTACCGGCTTTAGTTGTCTCTTGACGGGGAATCGCGACAATAGTTCCTGCACGAAGCAAGCTAAGAGCTTTACCACGAACAGAGTTTACTGAGCGATCAAGTTCAGCAGCGATTGCTTCAACAAACGCGCCTTCGTTTACTAGCTTAATAAATACAGCTTCTTCAGCATCAGAATAAGTCTTAACAGTTTCCGGCTTAGGAGTCGGCTTGATATGACTAGTCAATTCCATAGACAAGATTTTGCCTTGGATTTGTTTTGCTGAAAATTTACCATCTTGAAAGCCACTTGCAACATCTGCGTAAGTATACTGACCACTATTGTCACTTACAAATGCCTCTAGGATATCTTCTTGTACGTCAGAAAATGCTTTAGATGTATTTGTAGAAGCTAGTTCTACGTCGTATCCCATTTTTCTCAGCTTACTAGAAACTGAACGGGTTGATGTCTCAAGGCTTTCAGCAGCTTCAGCTACTGTAGCTTGTGAGATGGGTGCTTCTGTACCTACAAACGATTCGAGCTCGCTTGTTCGCTCGTCATTCCACTTAGGAACTGCCATGTATTTCTCCAATATAATCTTTAAGATTAGTTATAATTTTAATGCCCTTTTCACGGGCTTTTAAGGTTTTAGCGGATGATACCCCAGATTCATTAACAAAAAGAGTTACGTCATTAGTTACAGAGTCTTTGACTCCATAGCCTAAACTTTTTAATTCTGCGGTGGCATCAGCCTTGGTTTTGTAACTGTTTAGTTTTCCAGATATACAAACTATTCCTTTCGTATCCATACTCTTCCGTTGGAAAAGCATATCATGGGGAAGGTGTTCTTTATAATCTAAAAAATCTGTTTGTAACCAAGCCATCAGATTATCGGTCGTTATTGGTCCGAGTCCTGCCTCTTTGCAAGAGGTTGCAGTTATATCAAAGATACTTCCACAGACGGCTGCTAGTTTTACTGATGCACTTTTACCCACTAAAGGGATACTAAAAGCTGGCAGCAGTAAATTTGCAGGGGCTTTGGTTGAGTTTTCAATCTCTAAAATTAGTTTACTACCTAATTTATCAGAATTAAGGGCTAAAGAAGCACTAACTTCATCTAAGTAATATAAGTCTACTATACTAGCTAAGCCTAATTTTTCTATAGACCTCGGACCAAGTCCTTTGATATATAGGGATTTAGCAAAGTGCTGAATTTTTTTAGCTGATCTAGTGGAACAATTATCATTCTTGCAGAACAATAAATCATTGACCCATTCAAGTATAGAGTTGCACGAAGGGCAGTTACTAGGCACTTGAATTTTTTCCACGTTTTGAATTCCTTTTTTGATTGAAGCGTATATTATACTAAAGTTTTGGGGTAAAAGTCAAGAAATATTTTTTTAAAGGTTCTTAACCCCATTGATTCGCCATAGCATCATCCTCTACCCGTCTTACTATTCTAGGAATAATCTCTCCGGAGCGGATAACTTCAACTTGACACCCTATCTCTAAACCTAACTCATCTATAATACTAATATTATGTAGAGTGGCCCTACTAACTATTGCATCCCCCACCTTTACAGGGTCTAAGATTGCAACCGGACTAATTCTTCCACTCTTTCCTACTTGCCAAACTACCTTCTCTAAAGTAGTTATAGCAGACTGAGTTACTAATGATTTGAGAGCAAATGAACCTCGAGGATGTTGACTAGTAAATCCCTGCATATGGTGACTACTGAATTTATCTAGTCGATATACTACTCCATCAGTAGGGAACCTACCAGGTTTAACATCTAATACTGTGCAGAAACCATTATAACTATAATAGTTCATTTCAGTTGTCCACCAATTATCGACAGTAGGCTCTGCCCCATATAAAACAAACTCTACTTCTCTATTAGCAAATTCTTCGAGGTTTTTTAAATTTAATGCACCCGCTGCATAGTTTCTTGAGTTCTCTATATATAGAGGCGCTACTACTTCTCCAGTTAGTTGAACTATATTAGGCATTTTGGCTTCTATCTTATTTGGTACAAGTAACTTTAGTTTATCCGTAATATCTCTGCCAACTTTACCGTCACCCCTGGTTAGAGCTTGTTCCAAAACTCCATTTACATATAGCAAAGATACTGCGGCTCCGTCTAACTTAGGACTAGAAACAATATCATTTGTGGCATCGTTATACCACGTAGGAGCATCATATAGATCAAATACTTTCTGTAAAGAACGCATAGGGAAATGATGGGGAACACCGTCTGTAATTGTGTGTCCCACTTTATTATAGCTATGCTTCCTTGCAAGAGTATCGAAATCAATATCTTCTAGAATGGGAGTACCTTTGTAGTAAAGGTCACTAGCTTTGTCTAAAAATTTACGCATACGAACTCCTATTATTTTATTGTTATATTATAAAATAATTTAAGTAAATAGTCAAGGATTAAATATAGATGTCGTGAATTAAACCTTTAAAATGCTCTTCTATAACTTCTTTGCTTTCAGCTAGAGATAAGATTTCAATCAATGCTCGAAACATTTCCTTAGAGTTTTCTATAGTTAATGGGAGTGTGACCCCTACATTAGAGGGGCTCCACTCTCCGTTAAAGTCTAAATAGTACTTTCGTACACTAAGGTACTCAACGTACCTAAAAGTATTTACACTTATACGAACCTGTTCTTCTCTATCAGAATCATAAAAGATAGTTTTGGTATATTCTTCAGGGGTTTCGTATAGTTCCATGGTCACTCCTGATTATTTAATAGGGATGCTAATGGGACTACACTTGTAACGCTTTCCGGCCTCAGAAGTCTATAAGAGTCAGTATCCCAACAAAATAACAGCAGGGTTTCTGCAGTCTCTATAGCTCTACTTTTCTTAGAGACAATATAAGTAGTACTAAAATCTAAAGTACATACGTTATACTTTAACTTCTTAGAATTTTGGCTCCGGTAAGTAATTATCGCATCTCCATATTCAGTAACTAGGGTGCGTAATTCTTCTTTTTTCACTATAAACTCCTTTTTAATGTAGGTTGGTAAAATCTTTTACTGTACTATTTAAAAAAGGTTGTATAGTTTTTGTACTCAAATACTACTCTTCCTTGTAGTCACACATGACAGGTATTGCATCGGGTGCGTGATATGCGTAACTATCCTCTTCGGCATACTCGCAGCGCATGACTGTTGAGTAGCCATCCCCCACCATGTCGCCATTACATTTAGTGCATTTGTTCATATGAACACTACTCCTATTACAGATCAATATCCAGGCCATAGAGTAACTACACACTGAATGAATCAGTATGTAGTTATAAGGGTTTATGGTGTTATAGTAGTTATAATTGTTGCGAAGTATTTTGCAGCTTTTCCAGTTAATTTACTGACGATATCGTCATCAACTGTTTGACCTGCAGAGGTTAGTGCTGCTGAAAGCTCTTCTTGTGCATCGGCTTTTGAGACCCGACCACCTGTGGCTCCTGCTGTACTACCAGTACTTGCGGTTGCAGCAGCTTTACGAATGTAAACTCCTGCTTTTGTTAGAATCATACGAACTCCGTTTGGAGACTCTTCAAATTCTTCTGCTATTTCCTTTACCAGTTCTATACTTGTTTCTGGTGTAGGTTCGGCATCTTTATATGCCTGTATTACTTCTGCTTTCTTCTCGTCTGTCCAAGCCATGCTTGTACTCCTTTTATAATTGTTTCAAAAATACACTATATTATATTAAATTTTTAACATATTTGTCAAGAACTATTTTTCTAACCTTGATATATCTACTCCATACTCTATCAAGTGATCTAATCTACCTAGATCATACGCTATACTTGTAGCGAAGTGACCTCCCACAGTTACATGAGGAAAATAAGAGTTTGAAAAATCCCCTTTTTCTACGACATATATTTCATATACCTTGTTTCCATATATCTTTTCATAATCATGCACCCTCAGATATCCAGGGAGCTGTTGACGTTCTGCGTCTAACTCATGTAATACTTTTGCCAGCCCATGATGTCGGGCAGACCAAACCATTTCATTCTTTTTAAAAGTTGTTGATAGCATAACTTCGGGTAGAAAAGCAACTTCATTACTATTCTCTTTCGTTGGGACACTAGGTACTCCTACCCGAGTTAGTATTCCTTGCACAAAAGAAGCTGACCTAAATAAAGAACTGGCTATTGCAGAGATTGGCTCTTTATTTAAATACATTACTAATGTTTCATTTATTTCGTAAGCAGTAGCAGGTTTGCCACGATTCTGAGATCGTCTCCTTTCTTGGAACTCTTTTTTATCTACGAACTCGGCTATTATATTAGATAGTCTAGTGGTATTATAGGCTATATTAAGTTTTAGGCACGCTTCCTTTTTTGTAAATTGCGTCCCAGATAACAATACCATTGTCTCCTGTATGTTCGTATCCGAAAGTTTTTCGTAATCTTTCTTCTTTACAGCTCTTATCATCTTTCCTCCGTTTAGCTGATGTGTTCTGCTCTTCAATTCGTTTTAGCATTCTCTTTCTCCATTTCTTAGACAATTATACTTTGTTTCACTTGTCTTGTCAAACTTATTTTTACCGACCTAGATCAAATATATCTAGTAGCACTAGTAGGCTTAAGGAGGCCATAAATGCGTACGCTATGAATGATAGTATAGTGGCAGGAACTGTTAGATAAAATGCTGCTCCACAAATACCTGCAATAGCTAATCCTATTTTAAATTTACTTAATCTTTTCATTATTAGACTCCATATTTGTTTCTATACCATGTATAAAACACTGGGTCGTTTAGAAACTCTTCCCATACTTGGGCTGCGGTTAACTGATCTGATCTTATGCATTGCGCTAATAATTCATACATTAGACTCTGCGAACTTTCTATCATATTTAATACCCTCTAAGGTACTCATTAATCTTTCCGCTCGAAAGGTTACTTGCGTATACCATCTAGAATCTCTGCCTTCCTTTGCAGCTTCTTGCCAATTATTTT
>ERZ890510.583-NODE-583-length-28312-cov-7.609123_pt1 | contig 28312 bp, 26 predicted proteins | sample MGYA00521265_ERZ890510 | MGnify/ENA primary metagenome ERZ890510 (study PRJEB32303, sample SAMEA104408624) | aquatic metagenome | biome: Brackish water; feature: Chemocline; material: water | place: Baltic Sea | collected 2014-10-26T21:54:00 | depth 110 m ... | reverse complement strand
GCCTCACCGAGACCAAGGCACGCACAGAGGAGCGCCTTGGGAGGATCGAAGCACGGATCTTCGATCCACAGATCCTCATGCTCGACGATCCTGCGGTGGTGGACGGGACAGTCCGTTACATCGAAGAGAACCGTCTGAGCGCTGAGCGGGCATTCGAGTGGCGCATGTTAGAGCTGCAGGCGATGTGGAGCCGCACCTCGCACCCCATGGTTTTGGATCGGCTGAACGACCTTGAGGACCTCATGACCCGCGTCCTCAATCGACTCCTGGGCAACCATGACCCGACGGAGTTGTTCGCCCAGCACGAGGACGTGATCATCGTCGCGCCGAACCTCACTCCGAGCCTCACGGTCCACCTCGACGCCGCACACGTGGCCGGAATCGCGACCGATCAGGGGACTCGCACCGCCCACTGGGCGATTCTGGCTCGCTCACTGAAGATTCCCGCGGTCGTGGGACTGAATGATATCTCCAAGCGCGCCCGTGAGGGCCAGTTTGTGATCGTCGACGGCCGCTTCGGGCGCGTAGTGCTCGACCCCGACGTCACGGAACGCGACCGGTTCCGAGTACGGAGCGAACGCTTGAAAGAGTGGGAAGGCGAAATCTCAGTCATCGCCGAGCTCGAGCCGGTCACCAAGGACGGTCAATTCGTCGACCTGCGCGCGAATCTCGACCAACCCGAGGAAGGGGTACCCGCCCGCCTCCACGGCGCCGACGGTGTGGGGCTTTTTCGAACCGAGTTTCTGGTGGTCGGGCGGAACACAATGCCCGGTGAAGACGAGCAATTTGAGGCCTACAAGACGGTGGCTCAGTCCTTCCCGGGGCGAGCGGTCTATATCCGTACATTCGACCTAGGCGGAGACAAGTTTCCGATATTTCTGCACATGCCTCAGGAGGAAAACCCGTTCCTCGGGTGGCGGGCGATACGGGTGTGCCTGGACGAACCCGAGCTCTTTCGCACCCAGCTCAGGGCGCTGCTGCGGGCGACGCCATTCGGCGACCTCCGTCTCATGCTGCCGCTCATTAACGACGTCGAGGAAATCCGACGTGTTAGGGAGATGCTCAGCGAGGAAGAGGACCGGCTGGATCGGGACGGCATCGAATATCGGTCCGACTATCAGCTCGGAATCATGATCGAGACCCCCGCGGCGGCGCTCGATGCCGTGGAGTTGGCCCGACATTCGGACTTCTTCTCGATCGGTACCAACGATCTGGTGCAGTACACGCTCGCTGTCGATCGAACCAACACACGCCTCGCGAACCTCTACAACCCGTTCCATCCCTCCGTGCTTCGGCAGCTGGACTACGTCGCCAAAGCAGGGCGGGCAGCGGGCATCGAAGTGAGCGTTTGCGGAGAACTCGCGGCGAATCCTCTCGCCGCGTTCTTGATGCTCGGACTCGATATTACCGCGCTTTCTATGGCTTGGCCGTCCCTCCCAGAAATCAAGAAGTTCATTCGCGACATAAGGGTTGTGGACGCACACGAGGCCGCGAACAACGCGCTTGCGGCGCCCTCGAGCCAGGACGTGATACGTGCCCTCGCCCAGGGTGTTGGCGACTCCGTGGATCTCAAGCACTTCCAAGGCCGTTGGAGCTTGTCGCTCACCGAGTAATTCGGTAGGGTTTAGCCGCCAAAAGCGGCACATTGGGAATTCCACCCGGGGAAAATACTGTGAGCCACACGCTCTTTACGTCCGAGTCCGTCACCGAAGGCCACCCGGATAAGATCGCCGACCAGATCTCGGACGCGGTCCTAGACAACCTGCTGGCGAATGACCCCAACTCGCGCGTTGCGTGTGAGACTCTTGTGACGACCGGCCTGGCACTCGTGGCGGGAGAGGTCACCACCGAGTCATATGTGCACATCCCAGACGTCGTCCGTGGAACGCTGGCTCGCATCGGTTATACCAACGCAATGTTCGGCATCGATGCCACCACCTGCGCGGTCCTGACCAACTTGGACCAGCAGTCCCTCGATATCGCGTTGGGTGTGAATACAGGCGGCGCCGGCGATCAAGGCATGATGTTCGGGTACGCATCCAACGAAACACCGGAGTTGATGCCCGCAACCATCCAGTACGCGCACGCGCTTACGCAGAGGCTGGCGGAAGTGCGGAAGTCAGGCGAAGTGCCTTGGCTGCGGCCCGACGGAAAGAGCCAGGTGACCGTGGAGTACGACGGGGACCGACCCGTTCGCGTCCACACCGTGGTCATCAGCGCCCAGCACAACGAGGACGTCCGCCAGTCCGACATCGTGGAGACACTCACTGAGAAGGTCGTGAAAGCGGTCATCCCGGAGCACCTCTTCGATGACAAGTGCATCCTGCATATCAACCCGACCGGCCGTTTCGTCATTGGTGGCCCACATGGTGACGCAGGGCTCACCGGACGGAAGATCATCGTCGACACCTACGGTGGTGTGGGCCGGCACGGGGGTGGGGCGTTCTCGGGTAAGGATGCCACCAAGGTTGATAGGTCTGCTGCCTACGCCGCCCGATGGGCTGCGAAAAATGTCGTGGCGGCAGGGCTCGCCGAACGGTGCGAGATCCAACTCGCCTACGCCATCGGAGTGCCCCAACCGGTTTCGATCCGGGTCAACACCTTCGGCAGCAGCGAGGTTCCTGAGGGAGAAATCGCGCGCGCGATCACCGAGGTCTTCGACTTTACCCCGGCGTCGATCATTGAGCGGCTCGGACTGCGATCGCCCATCTATACACCGACGGCGGCCTACGGGCACTTCGGTAGGACGCCCGAACGCCGCAGGCCGACGACCGGCGGCGACGAGGTCCAGTTCTTTCCGTGGGAACTCACGGACCGGATCGAGGACCTCAAGACCGCGATCGGCAGCTAGCGTAGAACACCTGAGGCATTGCGGAGTATTGGTGGGCACGTCGGGGCAAAACGCCCCGCGGGTACCCTCGGTTCGGAGGCCGCCGCCGTTGCTCGTCGAGGTCAAAGTTCAGAGTCTCGGGCTGGATAGCTCCAGCAACACGCCGGTTGTGATTCTCCAGGAGATCAACGGCGACCGCGTGCTGCCCATTTGGATTGGGCCCAGTGAGGCGCGCGCCATCGCAATGCAGATGGCGGACATGGCATTCTCACGACCGCTTACACACGACCTGTTTTGTTCGCTCTTGCAAGGCCTGGGCGGCACGCTGAAGAAGGTCGTGGTGACTCGGGTAGAAGATGCCACGTATTACGCCGAACTCCTGGTGGAGAGAGACGGCGAACTGATCTCGGTGGATGCTCGCCCCTCTGACTCGATTGCCGTTGCGCTCAGGGCGGGGGCGCGGGTCTTCGTTCAGAACTCGTTGCTAGAAACCGGGACCATCGAGCTCACGGAAGATTCGGGTGTCGTTGCAGACCTTCTCTTGGAAGATCATCCTGATCGTTATCATGAGGCCCCGTCCGCGATGGGGCCTGAAGAGCTACAGGAACACCTCAAGAGACTCAACCCTGAGGACTTTGGTCGCTTCACCCCCTGATCTGGGGCGTGCCATCGCACGACGCTCCAGACTCACGATCTGCTTGATCCCCATGCTCGCTACTATCGGGGGCACGGTGCCAGCGTTCGCTCAGGTGCGGGCCGAAGGGGTGCTCATTGGACAGGCTATGGTCGGTGACACGGTGATGACGCGGGGCTCTGTGGTCCTTCACCACCTGAGTATGGACGGGGAAGAGGAAGTCGACTCGACGGCCATCGCGAGGGACGGCTCTTTTCGACTCCACCTCCCGAATATCCCTGATCCGGCGCGCCAAGACGTGTTCTTCGCGTCGATTCGCCACGATGGTGTGCTTTACTTCGGTAACCCGGTGACCGTCGCGGTCCAACTCGACACGACCTATGTAATCCAGGCTTTCGACACGCTTATGGCGCCAGAGGGAGGATTCCCATTGGTGCTCCAACAGCGGAATATCTTCCTCGAGCCAGAGGGAGAACTGTGGCGTGTGACCGACCTCTTTCAGATCCTAAATCCAGGGACGCGCACGGTGGTGACTCGGGAGCCCGGGATCGTGTGGCGTCACCCACTCCCTGAGGGGGCATCCGGATTCACACTTGGTCAAAGTGAGGTCTCGCCAGACGCAACGACATTCGCAGAAGGCGATCTGGTGCTGCGGGCTCCCGTGAGTCCAGGTGAACGACTGATCGTGGTTCGTTACACGTTGGACACCCCGTACGTGACCTTCCCGACGCCGATCGAGACAGGTCAGTTCGAACTGCTGATTCGAGAACCCGCCCCACTCATGGATGTCGGCGAACTCACCTTCGTCGAGAATACCGAGTTGGAGCCGGGTACGACCTACCGGCGGTTCAATACCTCTGGCCTCCAAGCACCCTCCGTGGCGCTCGTCGCCGTCGATCCGCCGTTCGAGCCGCCTATTGAATGGGCCGCGCTTCTCTTGGCGTTGTTCCTCGGCGCGGTCGGGGTGTTCGCCGTCCGTCGGGGCGCCGACGCTGATGCAACGGCTGGAGGACCTCGCCTCGAGGGGCGAAGAGACCTTCTTATCGCGGTTGCGCAACTCGACGCCGCCTTCGACAACAGTGCCGAATCCTCGAAGGCCGAGCTGGCACAGTACCGACGGCGACGAGCTGAACTTCTTGAACGCGTGCGCGAGGCGGGGTAGTGGCTCCGGTCAGCACCCCAGCGGTGCTGCTCCGCGCGCACGATTACGGGGATACCAGCCGCATCCTCCGCTTTTACACCCGTGATCATGGCCTCGTGAGCGTAATGGCACGTGGGGTTCGTGGCCGAAGTGGCAAGGGAGCCACCACGCTCTCCACTTTTGCGTCGGGAGACCTCACGGCCTACCTGAAGCAGGATCGCGATCTGCACACCATGAAGGACTTCGGTTGCACGAATCTCCGCGCACCGCTGGGACAGGATGTCCTTCGGTTCGCTGGGGCCGCGGCGCTCTCTGAACTCGTGCTGGCACATGCGGATCAAGAGGCCCACCCCGAGCTGTTTGAAGGGCTCGAGTCCAGCCTCGACGTCCTCGTAGTTTCCGATGCGGCCGGTGCTCCGGCAGCGGCACTTAGCGGACTCTGGCGGATCACAGAGGCGTTCGGGTTCGCTCCCCAACTCGACTCATGCGTCCGTTGTGATACCCTGCTCGGAGGCGAAGAGGTCGGGCGTTTTGACTTCGAAGCCGGGGGCGTGCGGTGCGCTGAATGTGCCGAGGGAGCGGCCGGTCCACGCCTAGGCCCGGGTGCGCGTCGCCAGGTCCTCGCTCTGCTCGCTGGTACGCTCGACACCGAGATCACACACGCTCGCCGACACCTCCGGGTACTCTCCGACTTCGTCGCCTATCACCTCGTCCCTCGCCCACTAAAGTCGTTCCATTTTTTGGATGGGCTCCTGCCGCAGGAAGAGGTGCAGGCAACGTGAGACGCCTCATCTTGGGCACCGCCGGCCACATCGATCACGGCAAGACTGCGCTCGTCAGGGCGTTGACCGGGACTGACACGGACCGACTGAAGGAGGAGAAGGAGCGCGGCATCACGATCGAACTTGGTTTTGCCGAACTTGACCTTCCAGGCGCTCACTTTGGGGTGGTCGACGTGCCCGGACACGAGGCGTTCGTGCGGGCGATGGTCGCCGGCGCGGCCGGCATGGATCTCGTGATGCTGGTCGTGGCTGGAGATGAAGGCGTCATGCCGCAGACGCGTGAACACCTGGCCATCATCGAGCTTCTCGGTGTTGATCAGTTGATCGTCGCGCTCACCAAGTGCGACACGGTTGAGGACGAGTGGCTCGAACTGGTTCGCGCCGACGTCGAGGACGTCCTCTCCGCCACCCCCTACGCGGGCGCGACCTGCATCGCGACTTCTGCGGTTACGGGGACCGGCCTGAATGACCTGAAGGCGGCGCTCGCGGACGCTGCGACACGGGTCGAAGCCACGTCTGCTGACGACCTTGCGCGGGTGCCGCTCGATCGTGTGTTTACCATTCAGGGCACCGGTACCGTGGTGACCGGCACGGTCTGGACAGGCTCCCTCGCGAAGGGGGACAAGGTAAGGATTCTCCCGGCCGACCTCGGAGCCCGAATTCGAGGACTCCAGGCCCACGGCCGAGAGGTCGCGCAGGTGTCCGCTGGGGACCGGAGCGCCGTAGCCCTCACAGGTGACGGATCCGATCGGGATGTCGTAGCCCGCGGCGCCACGTTGGTGTCCTCCCCGGCATGGCAATCCACCTGGATGCTCACGGTGCGCGCGCGTCTTCTCCCCGACACCCATTGGTCCCTCGAACACAATCAGCGCGTCCGAGTGCACGTGGGGACTGCTGAGGTGTTGGCCCGCACCGCGCTCCTAGAGCCAGGTCCCATCAAGGCGGGCGGCGAGGGATGGGTCCAGTTGCGTCTCGAGGAGCCAGTGCTCGCGCGGGCTCGGGACCGCGTCGTGCTGCGAGCCTATTCCCCGGTGACCACGTTCGGTGGCGGCGTGGTCGCGGAGCCACTCCCGCCCAAGCGGAACCGGCTCTCGAGTTCTGACCGGAAGGCGCTCGACACCGTCGTCGACGGCGAGGGAGGCGATTGCGTCCTGGAGGTGTTGTCCATTGCTGGGTGGCAGGGTGCGCCAAGCATCGCATTGCCGGTCCTTACTGGGCTCCCGCCCGGGGCGATCGCGATGGCCATGAGTTCACTCCTCTCCAAAGGGGCTCTGGCGACGGCCACGAAGTCGTTCTCACCCGGCACGGTGGACAAGGGCAGGGAGGCCGTTTCCGCTTGTGTGCTCGCGGAGCACGCCCAAGATCCCCTCAGGCCTGCGGTTCCTCTGTCCGTCGTGCGGGCGGCCGTCCCCGCGTGGGCCTCGTCAGAGTTGGCGGATGCCATCGTCGAGACGTTGTGCGCAGATGGCTCGCTCGAACGGCACGAGGGCGGCATTCGGCGGCCCGATCACAAGCCGGAACTTACGCCCGAGCAGGAGAACGTTGTGTCGGAGATCGAGCGTCTGTACGAGGCTGGTGGCCTCGGACCGCCCTTGGTGGACGAGTTTCCAGCGACGCTCGCGGGTCGGCCCGACCTCTGGTCCTTGCTCAAACATTTAGAGGGCGCGCGCCGTCTCGTTCTCGTGGCTGACGGATACTACGTGCTGTCACCGGTGATCGAAGCTGCCATTGGGCGGCTACGAGCGTCTCTAGGCGGCCAGACTGGGCTCGGACCGTCAGACTTTCGCGATGTCCTTCCAGTGACGCGCAAGCACTTGATCCCGCTCCTGAATCATCTGGACGGAATCGGTGCGACGGTGCGCCATGACGATGGGCGAGGGGTCCCGGACTAGCTCCCGTCGGGACTGCCTGCAACTATTCCGGTCCTACGCTGTACGAAAACCCTAGGAACGGACCGTTTCGCGACGATTTTGCTTGACCGGGCACCCGGCTCAGACCTAGAATAAAGGTGGCGTGAGTCGCCGATGAATTACCTCGCATGGAGCGCGATTGACCTTAGGCTACAGCACATAAGTTGTGCGGAGGCACCTAGAGATGAGACGCACGATCGGCGTCTTATTCGTCCTCCTCTCCTTGTTCGCCGCAGCAGGCCTGTCTGCACAAGACTCTGGCCCGCCTGCGTCGTCTGGACAGGCGAACGGATTTCAGCTGGAACAGAACTACCCGAACCCGTTCAACCCGGAGACGACAATTCCCTTCATGCTGGGGGAAGACTTGTTCGTCGACGGACATCGCGCCGTTGTGTCCATACGTATCTTCAATCTGCTGGGTCAACCGGTCGCCTCACCCGTCGCGTTACGTCATCCGGCGGGCGATGGTGCGACCGTCGTACAGCTCGAATACGCTCAGGCGGGACGCTTCGAAGCCTTTTGGGACGGCACCGACCAATCGGGCCGTCAGGTCGCGTCCGGCATCTACTTGGTGCAGTTGACCGTTAACGGCTTGAGTAAGACCCTGAAGATGTTCGTCCTCAAGTAGAACGACCCGCGCGTTCGATCCGTGACGACCTAGCGAATCCTCCCTCTAACCCGGCCGCACACCACCTTGCTTAGAGGGCCCTCTGTGCGAGAAGCTCAAGAAAGTCCTCAGGGTGCGTCAGTCCCATAAGCAGGCCTGGCACCTCCGGATCCTTCGCGAACTGGGCGATCTTGCCCAAAACCGGAAGGTACTGGTTGGAGACTTCGAGCGGGGGCGCCACAATCAGGAAAAAATTGTAGACAGGGGCGCCGTCGATGGCGTTGAACGCGATCCCGGCTGGCTTTCGTCCGTAGGCAAGGCGTAGGCGATTCGCCACCAGGGACCGGCAGTGTGGGATCGCGATCCCTTTGCCAATTCCGGTCGAACCAAGGTTCTCGCGGCGTTTGACGGTCTTATAGAGAATTGCCTCGGATTTGTCGTCGAGCCCGACCAGCCGCACCAACTCGTGCAACAGCTCGTCTTTCGTCTCGGCTTCCAGATTGAGCTTCACGCACTCAGTCGAGAAAAGTTCCTTCAACTCCATCTATGGCCTCTGAATCAACATTTTCCGTTAAATGTCACCCTCGCCTCCTGGCCTAGAAACTCGTTTGGATTCGAACGAAGATCTGGCACAGAACGCTGGCCAGAGAATAACGACTCGCATCCGCCCGCGGCAGTCCAAAGCACCCATGCCGCTTCACCCCAACCCGCGCGCTGAGTAGCTTCGATTTATGTCCACGGACTTCCTATCGCTTCTCGAAGGGGGAACCACGCCCCTTTACCTCGCGCCCCAGGCGGGCGTGAGTGAATCCCCGTTTAGGCGCCTTTGCCGGCGCTTCGGTGCCGATGTGGTGGTCAGTGAGTTCGTCAGCGCTGCGGGAATCGTGATGAACACCCAGCGCTCTCGGGCCTACCTTCGCTTCTCAGAAGAGGAGCGCCCGATTGGCATTCAGATCTTCGGCGCCGACGCGGGCATGATGAGCGAAGCAGCCGCGTTCGTGGCAGAGGCGTATGGCCCGGACTTCATCGACATCAACTTCGGCTGTCCGGTTAAGAAGGTCGTGAAACGGAACGGGGGCTCCGGCTGCCTCAGAGATCTCGATTTGGTGGAAAAGCTGATCCGGGCCGTAGACGACGCTACACCGCTGCCGACCACGGTGAAGATCCGAAGCGGCTTCGATGAGCAGTCCCGTGACCCGGTCGGGATCGCGCTGCGCTGCCAGGATGCCGGTGCCAAGGCCCTTTGCCTACATGCCCGCACGCGCGCTGACATGTACACAGGTCACGCGCGTTGGTCCGAGATCCGCGACGTGGTGGAATCGCTTGATATTCCGGTGATCGGCAATGGGGACATCTCTTCGGCAGAAGACGCGGTGCGCATGCGCGACGAAACCGGCTGCCAAGCGATCATGATCGCGCGCGGATCGCACGGGGACCCCTGGATTTTCGCCCAAGCGCGGGCCGCACTGAACGGAGAGCCCATCCCAGAGGACCCCGGTGTCGAAGAGCGCTTCGAGATATGCCTTGAACACGCGAGGAACGCGATCGCCTTCGAGAGCAATCAGGAGCGCGCAGTGACGGACTTCCGCAAACATCTCGGGTGGTACACCAAAGGCCTGCCGGACGGGAGGCTGCTCCGTATCGAGCTCTTCCAGGCGAAGGCTCTCGAGGACGTGGAGCGTCTCCTTGAAGGCTACCTCGCGGAGCACCGAGGCGCCGTTCCCGTGTAGGCCCGCGACGGGCAACGGTGGACCGGGTAGGGCCTCTAGGGGTAAACTTGTCCACGGATGTTTGACAGGATTGATCCGCTTTCTACCGGGGGCGTCACGGTTTCGACGTGTTTGGTGAATGTGGGGTAGCGTGCCGAGGTCTCGATCCTCGTAAAATTTCGGGAAAAATTTCAATTGCCAATTCAAACATGGCGATGGCCGCGTAAGTAACCCTTACTAGCCCGTTTCCTGAGTTGCCCGCCCGAGGCGGCTCCTGAAGCGCCGATAATTCGGGCTGGTCCCCCCGTTTTGCCACCGGGTGGGGGGACGAGAGATAAGGTGGCTGGCCGAGGAACGGTTGATCGCTAGCCGTCTGAGGCGACACTAATTAGCGATCTACGCACGTAGAGACTCTACTGGAACTAAATGCGGACGCGGGTTCGACTCCCGCCGCCTCCACTTCGCGCCTCGGTGGCGCAAGTACATACGGGCCATCACCTTAGCGGTGGTGGCTCGTTTTGTTTCTAGGATCAGTGTGCAGGTTCGTGTGCAGGTAGTGGTCATTTTCAGGCGCCTTTCAGCATCGCATCGAGGTTCACAGCGAGCGCCGCCTTCTTCTCTGGACGTGCGCCCTCGTAGGTGTTCTCCATCGTGTCGCGTCGCTTGCCAGCCTGACCGCTCGCGGCGAGGGGGTCCTCGTGCGTGGTGGCAAACGTGCGGTTGAAGCCGTGCTGGGTTCGCGTCGATGGCCTCAAGATCTGCCTCGCCCGCCGTTAGCGCGGTTCCGTTCCATAGGCGAACATCGTCTACCCGACCGTCAAGCCCCGCCGTGAAGCCGCTAATATTCTCCCCGAACGTGTAGCCGAGGGCGGACGCCCTTAAGGACACCGGGATGGTGCCCGTAATGCTTGGGACTGGCGTCTGTCGTGCCCCGAACTCCTTCGTTGATTCATCGTACAGGTACGCGTAGACGGCCAGTCTGCTCGCCGCCGCAAGAGTCCCGTCGTACACAGTGACGATCTTCCATAACTCGGTCGCGCCCATGGTCAACGCGAAGTCCGCGCGGTTTGAATTGTCCGCCGCAGAGGCCGCCACATACACGCGGAAGTCCGTCAGGCGCATCCGCTGCTTGTCGACGACATCGCCGTGGACTACCCCGACGTGCGCTTCGTCATCTGTCACTTGGGCAATCCCTGGTTTCAGGACACCGCCGAAGTGCTCTACAAGAACGACAACGTCTACGCTGATATTTCCGGTCTCATCCTCGGCGACTTCACGTACGAGTTCGAACGCTACCTCGTCACCCGTGTGAAGGACATGATCGCGTACATGGGCAATCCCGGACGGCAACTCATGTTCGGGACCGATTGGCCCCTGGTAGCGATGGGCCCGTATGTGAAGTTCCTGGATTCGCTTGAGGTGAGTGACGAGGCCTGGGAACACATCGCGTGGCAGACCGCCGCCGACCTATTCAAGATCGACCTCTCCAAGTTGGTTGGCGCGACTTAAGACAGCCCTCAAGCAGAGACCATTCTGCCCCGAACCTCGGGCGAAGGCTGGTCGAGACCTGTGGTCGTACTCGGGTCGTTGAATCTACGAGTGAGGCCCCAGGACACGTCCGCTACCGTCTGCTCGGCGGCGGCGGTGAGATCCACCCCTGAAACCACAACTGGAACGAACCGTCCGCCTATGCGTACACTGGCTTCGGATCTCAGCCCACCCCGAAAGAAGAGGCACGAGTGCGTTCGAAGCTCACCGTCTTCAGCCTGTCGCTCCCGCTCATCATGGTTCTCGATATCTGGACCAAGCGGTGGGCGCTCGACGCTCTGTCAATCCGTAGCAGCGAACTGTTCGGAGGCCTCGTTCCGCTCACGCTCGCGTACAACAAGGGTGCGGCTTTCGGTATTCGACTCGGTGAGGATTCGCGCTGGTTCTTCGTCCCGGTGACCCTGATCGCGCTTGGACTACTCGGGGTCCTCTTAAAACAAGCCGAAGAGCGTGACTTCCTGCGCATCGTCTCCATCGCGTTGGTCGTGTCGGGCGCGATCGGAAACCTCTACGACCGGGTGCGATGGGGACTCGGCGTCGTTGACTTTATTGGGCCGATCAATCTCGGCTTTTGGAATTTTCCGATCTTCAACGTTGCGGACATGTCCATCACCTGCGGCGCGATCCTCTTGGCGCTCTCGTTTTGGCACGAGGAGCAGGCGGAGAGGAAGGCTCAGGTGGACAGCGCTCAGAGTGGTTCTGAGAAGCCCGTCGAAGAGGCGAGCTAGTCCGACTTGGCTTGCTTAGGCACAAACAGTAGATAATCGATTCGCCGCCCTTGCATGCCCGTAACCCGAAGACTGCCTACGCCAACGTCCACCTGATCCCCGACAACGGGAATCCGGTTGAGTCGCCCGAAGACGAAGCCGCCGAGGGTATCAAAGCCCTCCTCCTCGTCTTCCGTGAGCTGGAGGTGCAAGCGCGACGTCGCATCACGTAGCGAAACGCCGCCCCATACCCGAACCCGGCCCCCGCTATGCTTGTGGAAGTCGACCGGTTCGTCTCCTTCATGCTCGTCTTGAATCTCGCCGATGATCTCCTCGATCAGATCCTCAAGCGTGACCAGGCCCGCCGTTCCGCCGAACTCGTCGACCACGATCGCCATCTTGATACGCTTGTCACGCATCTCAGGAATGAGGTCTTCGACCCTTTTCGAACTCGGAGCGAAGGGGGCGGGTCGCATGACCGCCGCCAGATCCACGACACCGTCTTGATTGGCGCGCCAAAGGTCTCTGGCCACCAGGACCCCCACCACGGTGTCGATGGTCCCCTCATATACCGGCAGTCGTAAGTGTCCGGTGGAGAGCATGACCTGTTGGGCCTCGTCGACCGTCGTGGTCACTGGCACAGCGGTCATGTCGGTCCGGGGTGTCATGACCTCGCCGATCGAGACCTCATCCAGACGGATGACACTCTTTACGACCTGCCATTCGTCTTCGTCCAACGTGCCTTCACGTCGCCCGATCTCCGCTAGAACCTCGATCTCCGCCCTGCTAATGGTGGGGCGCGCGGCGCGCGACGTGAGTAGGCGCGTAATCCATCCTAAAGGAATCAACACCGGCTTCATGACGCCGATCATGACCCTGAGCACGTAGGCCGAGGGCACCGCCAACTGTTGCCAATAGGTGGCCCCGAGCGTCTTGGGGATGATTTCCGAAAGGATGAGTACCAAAAAGGTGAGCACCGCGGAAAACACTGCGAAGGCCGTGCTACCGAAGAGCCGTCCCGCGACCGCTCCACCCAGCGCCGCACCCATGGTGTTTGCGATCGTGTTCAGTGTAAGGATCGCGGCGATCGGCTCGTCGATATTCTTCTGTGCCTTCGCGAACCACTCACCGGCCCACTCACCCTGATCGCGAAGCACCCCGATATAGGAGTGGGTCACGGAGAGGAAGACGGCTTCGAGGATCGAACAAAGGAACGATGTTCCCAGTGTGATCCCGAGAATCCACAGGAGTGTCGGCATGATGGCTGAGATTATCGTTCCGGCGTCGCAATCGACACAAGGCCCACGGCGATCAGCATCCGCGGACTGCCGAAGTCCTTCGACCTACGTTTTGCTCCCCCTGGCGATAACCCGTCGCAAGCTCAACGCCCGATTCCACTTGAGACCGTCGATCGTTGGAACTTCCGCCGCTGGAGGATGTTGAGCACGCGCTCGACCTCAAACACGCGGATCGAACTCCGATTCCTGGGTTGTACAATCTCAAGGTCGAGCAAGTCCCGATCTGCCGCTTGATTGGAATACAGGTGCCCCCGGCTTCGCCGTCTTCCACGACGTGATCACGAATGAGGGTGGGTTTTGGGGTCCGCATGATCTGGGTGGCGAGAATTCTCGAACTGTACTCCGTGACTCAGTTCCCCCAACGGTAGCCCCGTGCCATAGTCCCAAGAGATTGTTACTCTGATGCACACCCACTACCCCAATAAAACCATTAGAGCGGAGTTTTGATCATGGCTGCCTACACCTGCGAGCAGTGTGGCATGAGCGTCAACATGACCTGCGCCAAGTGCGGCGAAGATCTCGTGAACGACACCCTCACCAAGGACGATGGCTCCACGGTCCAGGTTTCCAAGTGCCCACAGGGACATGGAAAAATCAAGTCACCGATGTGCTGCGCTCAGGACATGACCTGTCAACTCTGACGGGTCGCACGTTGGACGCCTTTCCGTAGCCGACCAGATCGTCGAGGGGCCCCGCCGGTGACCCGGCAGGGCCCCTTTCGTTCTGGTCCCTTTCGGACAAGAAGGGTACGATGCTCGCTTACTCCAGCGGAGACCGTCGCTTCGACCGCCCATGAACGACCCCCACATTTCATCCCGTCCACCCGAGCCGATCCGAAGCGCGCAGCGCCTCGACCCGGACATCTTTCAGCTGCCCGTCGAGAAGATGCGGAGTGGTTACTACTCGGATAAGTATTTCGTACGCGCCCGGGAAGTCCTTGAACACGTGGGACGCGACCCTATCGTGACCATGCAGGTCTTCCAGAAGAACGAGGCGTTTGTCGCGGGAACTGATGAAGCCATCGCGATTCTTAAGCTGTGCCTCACGGAAGGGTACACGTTCGACGACCTTGAAGTGTTCTCGCTGCATGACGGCGACCGCGCGAGGCCCTGGGAATCCGTGATGCACATCACCGGATCCTACGCGGCTTTCGCACACCTGGAGACTCTCTATGTGGGTGTTCTCGCGCGCCGCACGCGGATCGCCACGAACACCCGAGCGGTGGTCGAGGCCGCGTGGCCGCGCCCCATCATGTTCTTTCCTGCACGGCACGATCACTGGATGGTCCAGACAGGGGACGGGTGGGCCGCACACATAGCGGGCGCGATTGGTGTCTCGACGGACGCGCAGGCTTCTTGGTGGGGTTCTGAGGGCATGGGAACGGTGCCGCACGCACTCATCGCTGCCTTTGGTGGGGATACGGTTGCGGCCACCGTGGCCTTTTCGGACGCGATGCCAGACGAGGTGAACGTGATTGCCCTCGTCGACTTCGACAACGACTGCGTTGGCACGTCGCTGGCGGTCGCTCAGGCTCTAGGTGAAAAGCTCTGGGGGGTTCGTCTCGACACCTCGGCTGCGCTGGCAGACAAGTCTCTCAGCGGCGAGATGGGTGATTTTGACCCACGAGGTGTGAACCCGAGACTGGTGGAGCGGGTGCGTCAAGCCTTCGACTCCAGCGGATTTGAACACGTGAAGATCGTGGTCTCAGGCGGTTTTTCAGTGGAGAAGATCCGTCACTTCGAGGCCGCCGGAGTCCCGGTCGATTCCTACGGCGTGGGCTCGGCCCTCGTGCGTGGGAACTACGACTACACAGCGGATGTCGTGCGTCTCGATGGAAAGCCGAGCGCAAAGGTGGGACGTTGGTATCGCCCCAACGAGAGGCTGGAGCGGGTCCGATGACGCGGGCCCGAGTGGGTTGGGTCGTCGATGCCCAAGTGGATTTCCTGGACCCTGCAGGCCGCCTTTACGTGAAGGATCTCGGTGACCCCTCAGACGTCGGCTCCGTTCAGATCTTACCGAAACTGGAGCGTGCTGTAGCCTGGATGCGCGCGAACTGCGACGCGCTTGTCTTCACGGGGGACTGGCACGGGCTTGAGGATGCTGAGATCGACCCCGAACGCCCGGACCCCGCACAGGGGACCTATCCGCCACACTGTATGGGCAGGTCAACCGACCCAGGCGAACGGGATGGGGCGGCTATCACACCTTCCATTCGGCCGCTGGCCCCCCTCGTTTTGTCCCACACGGCGAGCGAGGTCGAAGCGAGCCACCTCGCAGCGCGCGCGGTCCACGAAAAGCGACCTGTCTTCATTCACAAGACTCGTTTCGATGTCTTCGTTGGGAACCCGTCGACAGAGGTGTTCTTGGACGGGTTGAGTGCGGAACTCGGGCGCCCCCTGGAGTTCGTCGTGATCGGTGTCGCGCGTGACGTGTGCGTCACGCAAGCCGTGGACGGAATGCAGGCCCGGGGCTATCCGGTCACCGCGCTTTCGGACGCGACGTGGGGCCTCGGGCTAGAGGCTGAGGCGACCACCCTCGCTAGATGGGCAGCCCACGGTACGGTCACCACCTTGGATGCGTTGCTGGCAGGTTAGGGCAGCCCCCAACGCAGAAACGGGGTGGCCGCCTATGGCGACCACCCCGTTTCTCTATCTCATGACCTAGGCCATCAGCTGATTGGCCGTTGGGTCGGCTTGAGCTTCACCGACCACAAACCGGAGGTGAGGTCACTGAAGAAGATGTTTCCCTTGTAGGGCTGTGCGCCCCATACCACGCTCACATTGGGGGTGAACCCGTCTGACGTAAACGGTTTGAACACCGCGATTTCACGACCCTGAGTGGCAAGGTTGCCCATCAACTCACCAGAGACGTCCACCATGCGCACCCCACCGTCGTAATAGGCCTGGTAGAGCACGTCGTCCTCAACCCACATGTTGTGTGTGCCAAATTCGGGCACCTCGTAACGCGCGATGTCGAGCGGGTGCTCTGGATCGGTGAAATCGATGATGTGCACGTAGCCGCTGAACGCCACGGGGGTACCATCTCGGCCCGCCGGGACCGTGTTCAGCCCGGTGCCGCGCCACGCCTGATCGCCGCGACCCATGATCTCGTCGCCGAGGAAGAGGTAAAATTTGTCCGCCGACTCCGAATAGTACGGGAAGGCCGCGTGCGTCTGACCCACGGGGTAGGGGACCGCCGTCACAAAGACGGGGTTCTCGATCGACCCACCCCACTTTCCGTTCCCCACGTCCACAACGACCACCCCGGTGCCCCACTCGGAGGAGTACGCGACACCGTCGTGCACCCAGACATCGTGAACACGGCTATTCGGGTGATTGTACTCGCTGACGAACTTCGGATTTTTCAAGTCCGTTACGTCGAAGATCACGTACTTGTCGCCGTTCGAGAGCGCGAACAGGTAGTTATCCATGGCGAACATATTGTGCACGCCGCCGGTGATGTGTGAGTCCTCAATGTACGAAGCGATCACCGGATGCATCGGGTCGGACAGGTCGACCAAGACGGGGCCATCCTTGCGCGTCGAAGCACCCTCACGCGATAGAGCGGCGTATCGACCGTTCGGGGCGACCTTCACATCGTTGACGGTGCGGGCGTCGACCTGGATGGAGTCGATCTTCGCGATGGCCGTCGGATTGGTCACGTCCCAGAAGAACGCCCAACCCTCAGCACCCCACGTGCCGGTCAAGCCGTAGTCGCGACCGTCCACACCTTCGAACATCCATAGGTCAGATGAGCGCTGATCGCTGACGCCGCCCCGGCCGTTGAGTTCGATGTCCTGCACAGCGCCGCGCGCCCGGACATCCACCTTACGGCGCGCGACCAGGTCGCCCGCAGTCGCGAGCACCGTGTACTGCCCCGGCACTTCACCCACGAACTTGCCCTCGTTGACGATCCCAGCAGCACCCGGGGCATTGATCGTGTCATCGGGCTCGAAGAAGACGGACCACATCACAGGCACGTCCGTCACGGGGGCCGCACCGCCGGTAGCCACTGCCTGAAACGTCACGACATCACCCTGGCGTACCTGGTCGGTCCCACCCCACAATTCGAGCGCCGTGGCGTCTAGCGCGGGAACCGCGAGCCTGACCGCACCCTCAACACCTTCGTACGACGCGGTGATCGAGACCGATCCGGGGGAATGGGCGGTCACGCTGCCCCAGGCATCCACCGTCGCCACGTCGGCGTCGGAGGTCGACCAGGAAAACGAAACACCCTTACGCGAGATGCCATTCGCGAAGAACGCCTGAGCACCGTAACGAACTTCCGTCCCGGCATAGAGGCGGTGATCGTTCGCTGTTTCGACCGAGATCCGGGCGATTGCGGGCCAGTTCACATGTACCGCGATGGTCGCAGAAGCCGGCGCAGCCGTGGCCTCACCGGGGAGGACCACAGAGGCAACCAGCACATAGTCTCCGCCCTCAGCCGCCGTAAGGTTCCCGTCGGAGTAGTCTAGGCCCCTTCCTCGCACCCGCAGCGAAGCATTCACCACATTCCCAGCCGCGTCCAGCGCTCGGATCGAAAGAGGTATGGTGCTGCCAGCTTCCATGACGACTTCGGCTGGATCCGTGACGATTTGGGTCACGCGTACGCCAGCCGCGAGACTGGTGTCTTGTGCGGACAGGGGGGCTCCAAACATCATCGCCAGGACGGCAATGAGCATACTCAGACGTCTCATTCTGATACTAATCCCTTGAAAAGGTCCCTCAGGTTCGGCCTATTAAGCCCATCGTTACGCTCGTGACTTGTCATCGGCGCCAACGATCCGAGCAAACTCGCGTCAGGTAGGCCCACGGCGCAATTGACCCTGACCCAAAAGGCCACAGAAGACTGATGACCCTACGCCACGCCGCCTTCGCTTCCTGCGCCCTATTCTTCGCCGCCTGCGGTGGCTCGTACGGTGGCCAGCCGGAGCGCGGTACCGGCCCCGCGACGGCTAGCGGATCCGACGCCGTGTACTATGTCTACGTGGGTGCTGAGTCTGCGGATCTGATCCACCGCATCCGCTTCGGGCCAGACGGCGTGACCGTCGACCAGACCACCCCTGTGGGAGAATTGGCCGTTGAAACCGAGGGGCCGCACGGACTCAACGTGTCGCCCGATGGGAAGTACCTCTACATGAGCACCGCGCACGGCGTCCCCGACGGCAAGCTGTGGAAGTTCGCGGCCGGCCCGGACACGCTGGTGGCGGCACCGATTCTTTTGGGCAACTTCCCGGCCACGCTGGATCTCACGCCTGACGGCCTGTACGCATTCGTCGTGAACTTCAACCTCCATGGCGAACACGTTCCTTCCACGGTCTCTGTTGTCTACACACCGGACATGGTAGAGGTCGACCAAATCGCGACCTGCACCATGCCACATGGCCTCCGTATGGCGCCCGATGGTCTGTTCGTTTACTCGAACTGCATGATGGATGATCAGCTGGTCGAAATCGACACGCGCACGTTCGAGGTCAGTCGACGCTTTTCCGTTTCCAAGGGTCATGAGACGGCGCTGGAGGGGTACGAGGTCGGGGAGATTCTCACGGGGGCGAATGGCATGTCCCGCCCCGCCGAAGGAATGGATATGGGAATGGGTATGGGTATGACCCAGCCCGCCACCTGCTCGCCAACGTGGGCCCAGCCCTCTCCCGATGGCGTCTCGGTCTACGTCGCGTGCAACAAGGGTGACGAGATCCTGGTTGTCGACCGGGCGACCTGGACCCTGGAGCGTAAGTTCCCGACGGGTCGTGCGCCTTACAACCTCGGGCTCACGGCGGATGGTCGGGTGCTGGTGGCCTCACTGAAGAGCGTCGGACAAGTGCAGTTCTTCAATGCAAAGACTGGGGAGATTCTGGCCACGGTTCCTTCGAGTACAACCGTGACACACGGCGTCGCGGTCACGCCTGACTCGCGCTACGCCTTCGTCAGCAACGAGGGGAAGGGGGCGGAGGCGGGAAAGGTCGACGTGTACGATTTGCGCACTTTCGAGATGGTGGGGTCCGCGGCGGTCGGCCAGCAGGCCGGGGGAATCATCTTCTGGAAGATGGAAGCCGCTCGCTGAGGCGGGGGGCGCCCGCCCGTAAGCTTACTGTCGCCCTGTGATCTTTCGCCGGAGCGTCTCCACCATGGGGAGGGGCGTCAACTCCCCGTCCACGATCTCGGCGAGCTCCTCCTCTCGTTTCCAGCGGGCCTCGAGCTGAGCGAGCTCCATCTCAAGGAGGTGTTGTTCGTCGGATTCGTTCGCGGCAATCTCCAGGGCGATGGCACCCGTCCGCTGTAGGTCTCCGAGTCGGCGGCCGTCGTTGACCACGATTCTGGCCAAGTCCTGCGGCGATCCAGCTTCTTGAATGAGACGTGCGGCAGCTACAACGCGACGTTCAGACGCGCCCGCGAAGTGGTGATAGGCCAGCACACGCCGCAGCGTGCGGTCAGCGACCTCACCCTGCAAGCGGAGCCCACCGTCTCGGTAGAGCCCACAATTAGGGCATCGTTGGACGATGTCGATCTTTCCCGGTTCGTCTCCTGGAAAAAGGCCGATCCCGCTTCGGTTGCCGTAAGACAGGGAACGGAACGTGTATCCGCAACCGCCGCATTCCTTTTCACCCCGCCAAGCCGCGCCACCAAACCGTAGCCAGCGTGCAGCGTCCGTAATGGAGTCCGGCGAGTGCTTCATCACGAACCACATACCAACGAAGGTCACTCCCCCTGTGGCCCACCCCCCGAACACGACTGCACCGGCGGCGGCCGTACCGGCTAGGGAAAGCTTTTTATACTGCTTGCGGCGCGACGCCAATTCACGCCCGTAACGCCACCATGCCTCCTCAGTCAGGTGAGCCTTCCCCACACGCACGATATCAAGCGGACCCACCTTGAGCAGAGCGATGTTCTCGGTCTGCGACAGGATCCGGGCCTTGTCCACGGTGAGCTTCTCAAGCTCCTCCAGGGCCTCCCAGCGGTCCTCAATCGGCGCAAGTGACCAGCGCGTGCAGGTTCCGCAGATCGTCCACAGACGGCCACGCGCAGGATCGAACGCCACACGCCGCCCGTTGGGGAAGTGCTCCAACTGATCGTTGGGTTCAAATGCTGTGGCGCAAACCAGACAGCGCGAGTACAAGGGTCCTCCTGTCGGAGAGGCGGTGGGCTACAGTCGACCTACCCGCCGCATACGACCCAGGTCCTCAAGTTTCTTCACGAAACGGACTGTTGACCGTAGGACGGTAAGCTAGATTGGGCCGTCGTCACAAGGATACCATCGGCCCCGGGGGGCCAATAATGCTGCTCGTCATCGACAACTACGATTCGTTCACCTTCAATCTCGTCCAGTTACTCGGCGAACTTGGTGAGGACCCCCTTGTGGTCCGCAATGACGAGCGAACCGTAGCCCAACTCGCTGCCCTGAAGCCCTCACGGATCGTGGTTTCCCCCGGCCCATGCACGCCCTCTGAGGCGGGGGTCAGTGTTCAGGCGTTCCAAACGCTCGGAGGGCAGGGGATCCCGATGCTGGGCGTCTGCCTGGGTCATCAGTCTCTCGGGGAGGCCTTCGGCGGCCGCACGGTGCGCGCCCACAGAACCATGCACGGCAAGACCGGCCCCATTCGCCACGATGCGACCGGGCTGTTCAAGGGCATCCCCACGCCGTTCGAGGTTGCCCGTTATCACTCGCTGGTCACCGACGCGGCGGCACTGCCGGACGTCCTTGTGCCGATCGCGTGGAGCACGGACCCGTCCGACGAGGGCGAGGTGCAGGCGATGCGTCATCGCGAACTGCCGCTCTGGGGCGTACAGTTCCATCCTGAGTCGCTCTTTAGTCAGCACGGTAAATTGCTGATCCGGAATTTCCTGGAGGGTTAGGTCCGAGGCACCCGCCCCTCTCCCAGCTGGGACATAGGGGGGGACAGGGCGCCGCCCCATCCCCCGCAACCTGATCCCACTAGGCCCGAATCAGCCGAAGCTGGCCTTCATGTCCGACAGGATAGCGCGGTAAATCGGATCGCAGAAATCTGCCACCGAGCGGCCCTCGCCCGCTTCCGAGACCCACTCGGAAGTCCACACCACGACGCACTGATCCGGGTCGCCGGCGGCTGGCAGAGTAGGGTCGCCCACCGAATTCCGGCGTCCCGTTGACCCCCGCCCCTCGACGCGAGTAGCTTTCTTGGCGTGAAAATTGCACTGCGCTCGGCCCGTCCCGGCCCCGGAATAGACCCTTGAGTGGGCAGGTTTTAGGCATCGTGCCGGCCCGCCTCGCCTCGACTCGACTCCCCAACAAACCGCTCTACCCCCTACTCGGCAAGCCCCTTATCGAATGGGTATGGCGCCGCGTTGCGGCCATGTCGGTCCTGGATTTCGCCGTTGTCGCGACCGACTCTGAAGAGGTGGCAGAGGTTTGCCGCGCACTCGGAGCGCCCGTGGAGATGACTTCGCCTGATCACCCATCCGGCACTGACCGCGTCGCTGAGGTCGCTGATCGGCCGGCCTATCGGGGCTACGACTTCATCGCCAACGTTCAGGGCGACGAGCCCCTTCTGAATGAGGGCCATGTCAGAGCCACAATCGAGCTCGTGCGTGAGGGACGCTGGGACGTGGGGACGTGCGCTACACCCATCAATACCGACGACGCGCGCGCTGACCCGTCCGTGGTGAAGGTCGCGAGGGCGGCGAGCGGACGTGCGCTATACTTCTCGCGTGCGCCGATCCCCTATAAGCGGGACGAGAAGCCGGTGGGCGACGAGTTGGAGCGGGAACCGTTCCTTCGCCACATCGGCATCTATGCGTATACGCGGGATGCTCTCCACCATTGGGTCGCGCACGCGCCGTCCGCACTGGAGCGCCTTGAAATGTTGGAACAGCTCCGGCCGCTAGAAGCGGGAATGAGGATCGGAGTCGCCGTTGTGGGTGCGGCAGACCCTGGAGTCGACACACCTGCAGATGTGATTCGAATGGAAGAAAAGCTGAGCGAGTTCGGAGCCACCCCCTTCGCATGACGGAATCCATGACCGACACGAATGACATGCCCACCAAATATATCTTCGTCACGGGCGGGGTCGTCTCCTCGCTGGGAAAAGGCATCACTGCCGCCTCGATCGGCCGACTGCTCAAGGAACGTGGGCTGAAGGTGACCCTGCAAAAGTTCGATCCCTATATCAACGTCGATCCAGGAACGCTTTCTCCGTTCCAGCACGGGGAGGTGTTCGTTACCGACGACGGAGCCGAAACCGACCTCGACCTCGGGCACTATGAGCGCTTCATCGACGAGTCGCTGTCCCAGGCGAACAACATCACCACGGGGCGTATTTACCAGACGGTGATCACGAAGGAGCGGCGCGGCGACTACCTCGGATCCACAGTACAGGTCATCCCGCACATCACGGATGAGATCAAGGGCGCGATCACCCGTCTCTCCGCAGACAATGACGTCGTCATCACGGAGATCGGTGGGACTGTCGGCGACATTGAGTCTCTACCGTTTCTCGAAGCGATCCGCCAGTTCCGTGTCGATGTTGGCCGGGATAACGTGATTTTTGTGCATCTCACGCTCGTTCCGTACATCGCTGCGGCGGGTGAGTTGAAGACGAAACCGACGCAGCACTCGGTTCGTGACTTGATGCAGATCGGAATTCAGCCGCATGTGGTGGTCTGTCGCAGCGAGCACCCGCTCTCCGATGAGATTCGCCGCAAGATCGCACTCTTCACGAACGTCGAGATCGATGGGGTCATCGAGGCACGAGATGTTGAGACCATTTACGAGGTGCCGCTCTCCCTCAAGGCGCAGCGTCTTGACGACGTGATCTTGGCTCGTCTTGGGGTCGATCTCCCGCAGCCCGACCTCACCGAGTGGACCACGATGGTGAATCGAATCAAGCATCCGTCCTCGGGTAGGGCACGCATCGCGGTCGTCGGCAAATACACCGACCTGATCGACTCGTACAAATCGATTCAGGAGTCCCTCATTCACGGTGGAATTGCGAACGACGCGAAGGTCGATATTGAGTGGCTCTCCTCCGAGCAGTTCTCCGATGGGGAAGAAGTTGAGATGCTCAGGAACTTCGATGGCCTGTTGATTCCCGGCGGCTTTGGTCCGCGTGGGATCGAAGGGATGCTCGCAGCCATCGGCTGGGCCCGAGAGCACGAATTGCCCTTCTTTGGGATATGCCTCGGGCTGCAATGCGCTGTCATCGAGTTCGCCCGCAACGTCTGTGGGCTGGAGGAGTCAGACTCATCCGAGTTCGCCGAGGAGTCGAGTGACCCGGTGATCTGCCTGCTCGACTCTCAACTGCAGGTCACGGCCAAAGGCGGCACCATGCGGCTCGGTGCGTATCCGTGCGCGCTCGCGGCGGGAACGCGCGCCCGTGCGATCTACGGCCAGGAAGAAGTTTCCGAGCGGCACCGCCATCGCTTCGAGGTCAACAATGAGTATCGCGATCTTCTGACCGCGAATGGCATGACGATCAGCGGCACGTCTCCGGACGGAGGCCTCGTTGAGATGATCGAGATCACGGAGCATCCGTGGTTCATCGCGGGGCAGTTCCACCCAGAACTCAAGAGCCGCCCGACTCGACCTCATCCGCTCTTCGCCTCGTTCGTGAAGGCAGCCACGGAGTTCTCGGGAAAGAGAGCTTCCCCGGTTGAAGAACCGGTCGAGGGTTAGAAGGCTGTTGGATGTTCGATCGATTCTCACTCATCGCCGGCCCATGCCTACTCGAGCGTGATGAACTGAACCTCGAAGTCGCGCGCTCGCTCGCCGCGTGGTCATCGGAGTTCGGATTCCCTGCAATCTTCAAGGCCTCGTTCGACAAGGCGAATCGGTCCAAACTCGATTCAGCACGTGGCCCGGGCCTGGAGGCAGGACTCGAAGCACTGGCTCGCGTGAAAGGTGAGACCGGGTTGCCCGTGCTCACGGATGTACACGAGCCGCACCAGGCAGCCACAGCAGGGGCCGTGGTAGACGTGCTGCAGATTCCGGCTTTCCTGTGCCGGCAGACCGACCTCCTGATCGCCGCCGGTGAGACGGGCAAGGCGGTAAACGTGAAGAAGGGGCAATGGATGTCGCCTGAAGAAATGACCGCGGTGGTGGATAAGTTGCGTCGTTCAGGAGCTTCGGATGTTGCGGTGACCGAGCGCGGCACTTTCTTTGGGTACGGAAACCTCATCGTGGACATGCGATCTTTCGCGCGTACGTCCGCTGCTACTGGCGGCCCCGTGTTCTTCGACGGCACACACTCGGTACAACGTCCGGGCGCTGCCGACGGCTCCAGCGGTGGGGACCCGGAGCACATCCCGGCCTTGGTACGCGCTGCGGTCGCGGCGGGTTGTCACGGGCTGTTTTTGGAAATGCACCCTGATCCCGCGCGCGCGCCGTCCGACGGGTCCAATATGATTCCGCTCTCCCAGATGCCGGCGCTTCTTGAGCAAGTCCGGGCGATTCGCCTCGCCTTGCACCCGCACGGGAGCATCGTATGAATCGTGGTGGGAACCCCATCGACTCGGATCTCGCGCTCCGGATCCGACTCGTGATTTTTGACGTGGACGGGGTGCTTACAGACGCTGGCATCTACGTGGGCTCTACGGCTTCTGGAGAAGCTGTAGAACTGAAGCGCTTCGACATCCAGGATGGGATCGGCCTCAAGATGTTGATGTGGGCGGGTCTAGAGGTCGCCATCGTCTCAGGCCGGGTGTCACAGGCCACGACGTTGCGAGCTCAGGAGTTGGAAATCTTGGAGTGTCACCAGGCACCCAACGCACACAAACTGGTCGTGGTCAAAGAGCTACTTCAGCGAAAAGGAATCGCTTGGGACGAGGTGGCGATGCTGGCCGACGACATTCCAGACCTCGCTGTGCTACGTCATGTGGGCCTCAAAGCCGCCGTCGCCAACGCTACTCCGATGGTGGTCGCCATCGCGGACTGGCACGCCAAGAAGGTCGGCGGGCGCGGCGCGGCGCGTGAGTTTTGTGAGGCGCTGCTCACCGCGCGCGGCGAACTCGCTGGCGTGATCAAGACGTATGTAGAAGAGCGAAGCGGCGCATGACGCTCTCCGACGAAGCGTTGCTCCAGGAGGGGCGGCGCGTGCTCGACATGGAAGCCGCGTCCATCGCGGTGCTCAGCACCGGACTCGACGACCGCTTTGTACGCGCGTGTCGACTGGTGGCCGGGGCCAGCGGCAGGATCGTCGTCTGTGGCGTGGGAAAGTCCGGGCATGTCGGCCGCAAGATCGCAAGCACGCTTACCTCTACGGGGACACCCTCCACGTTCCTGCACGCAGTAGAGGCCCTGCATGGCGACCTCGGAATTGTCGGCAAAGACGACGTTGCTGTCTTGGTATCCAAGTCTGGAGAGGGCCCGGAGTTGGGTCGGATCGTCGAATACCTGGCGCGCCTGGGTGTGCCCATAGTGGCTATGACCGGGACACCCAACTCGACCCTAGCGCGGGACGCCACAGTGACGCTCGACTGCTCAGTCGCCGAGGAAGCTTGCCCTATGGACCTCGCCCCGACCTCGTCGACCACAGCGACGCTTGCCTTGGGTGATGCGATGGCGATGGCGGTGCTGCGACTAAAGGGCTTCGGGGAGTTGGATTTTGCGGCGTTACATCCAGGTGGAACTCTGGGAACCAAGCTCTCCGTCCGTGTAGGAGATGTCATGATCACTGACGCGTATCCCTCGCTCCGCGGAGCCGCCACCTTGCGGGACGCGATCGCTCCTTTGGCCAAAATGCGCGGCACAGTACCCATCGTAGACGCGGACAGCAGGGTGATCGGGGTGCTCACAGCGGGTGATCTCACGCGTCAGATGGAGCGCGATGCTGACTTTTTGACGCGCACTGTGGCGGAAATAATGACACGCGATCCGAAAACAGCCCGGGTCGGCGAACTCGGATCGGCGGCAGTACGACGCATGGAGCAGTCTGGCATTATGGCCCTGCCTGTCGAAGACGACGATGGGCGCCTGGTAGGGCTGGTCCACCTCCACGACTTGATGAAGTCGGGAGCGGTGTAGTGTCATGCGCAAGGAGAAGTAGCTCCGCTATTTTGCGGAGGACGAACGAAGCCAGCGCGGATGCAGCCGCGCTCGAATGGAAACGAACTTCTGGGGCAGGGCACTGATGGCACGACACGTACTGACGAAGCGGCGACTGGCCACTTTCTTGACGTTAGCGATGAGCATGACCGTGGGCGGCTGTGATGAGCCCGACAACACCGTGATTGCGTCCGCTGACCTTCAGGAGATCGGGGCGGACAACGTCGTGTTCGGCATGGTGAGTTTCATGACCGCTCGTGGCATCCGGGAAGGGCGCGTTGAAGCCGACACCGCGTACATGTTCGCGGACTCAGCCAAGGCGAAGCTGCACCAGATGAAGATCGTCTTCTACAACGAGAACGGGACTGCGCGCGCTACAGTCACGGGGACTTCGGGAGAATGGGATCAAAACACAGATCGCATGCTCTCCCAAGGCGACGTTTTGCTTTTGGTCCATACGGACGGACGGCGCATCGAAAGTGCTGAGTTGAACTACGATCCCAGTCAAAATCGAATCTGGAGTGACTCCACGACAGTGCAGACGCTCGCCAACGGCACAGTCACTCGAGGGTCCGCGTTTCAGTCCGACATGGAGTTCACCAACGTGCGGATTTCGAACATCCGTGGCAGCGCGGTCGGACGGTAGGAACGCCAGTGCGCCTCACTCTTCGCCTTGGCCTGCTTTGCGGGCTTGCCTTCTGCGTCGCCGTTGTAGGTCCGGTGGCAGTGGCGGCGCAAGACGGTTGTGAGTTCCTATACCCGTCTGGCGACATGAACATGCGTACCCTGTCGGGTGGGGCGAGCATCACCTACGTCGGCACCCCTCACCTCGTGTGCCGAGACGGGGTGGAAATCTGGGCCGACTCTGCGGTGGCGTACTCGGCGCAGGGCATGCAGCACTTCATTGGTTCGGTGCGGTTTTACGATCGATCCGGTGAGATGAGAGCCGAAGAGGCACGATACTTCTCCGCGCAAGGCCGTTTGCAGGCGAGCCGCGATGTCTTCATCACGGACACTGTGCAGGGATTCACTGTCGAGAACGGCGATTTGATCTTCTTGCGCCAGACCGCTCAGCGACCACGGGCACAGATCGACGTGCGTATGAGCGCTGACGGGCGTCGCCCTCGTGCGATCCTCACCATGCAGGCTCCCGAAGGAGACTCCAGCGAGGTCACGCTCGACCCGGACAGCGTGCCGGTGTCCAACACGCCATACATCGTGGACGGCAACCGGATCCTCATTGAGGGAGACAGCTACTTCCGCGCAAACGGAAACGTGGAAATTGAGCGCGACTCACTGCACGCGTTCGCCGACAGCGCCGAGTACGACCAAGTAGAGGGGCGCATTCTCTTGCAGGGAACGGCCCGGGTCGATGGACCGACTTACGACCTTGTCGGGCGGACGATCACACTGGGCATGCGTGGCAACGATGTGGACGAGGTCGTCTCAAGGCGGGAATCCGTCCTCACCAGTGAGGACATGCGCCTTACCGCGCCCGAAATTCGAATGTACATGGTCGGCGGTGCGATGGACCGACTGGTCGCGGTCAATCGCGCAGGAATGCCAACGAGTCGGGGCACCCCCGAGCCCGAGCCCGAGCCCGAGCCCGAGCCACGTCCGCGGGCCATTTCGGGCGGCTTTGAACTCATCGGTGATTCGCTCGATGTGATGGCGCCAGCGGAGACCCTGGACCGGATCTTCGCTGCCGGAAACGCCCGCAGTGTCTCCTCCGCCAACGACTCGCTGAACGTCGACGTGCTCCCCGAGATCGCCCGAAAGGACTGGCTTGAAGGTGACACGGTGATTGTCGTGTTCCTGCCGCCGGACACGACCATGGCCGTGCGGTCTCCGTCTGACACGGGGCGGACCCGAGCGAAGATCGACCACATTGTGGCCCGATCGAGCGCGCGAAGCCTCTACCGCCTGCCGTCCGCGGACAGCGCCGCCGTGGCCGGACTGGACCCGCCGGCGATCCACTACGTAGTCGGTGATGAAATCACGATCATGATGCGGTCTGGCGAGGTGGATCATATGAACGTGCTCGGCCAGACGCACGGTGTGCATTTGGAGCCCCTCCCGGTCGCGCAGGCGGTCGACAGTCTCGCGACTGACTCGGCCGTCGCAGCTGATAC
>ERZ890510.582-NODE-582-length-28394-cov-4.919934_pt1 | contig 28394 bp, 25 predicted proteins | sample MGYA00521265_ERZ890510 | MGnify/ENA primary metagenome ERZ890510 (study PRJEB32303, sample SAMEA104408624) | aquatic metagenome | biome: Brackish water; feature: Chemocline; material: water | place: Baltic Sea | collected 2014-10-26T21:54:00 | depth 110 m ... | reverse complement strand
TCCCCAGCGGTCTCCCATCCACATCTCCAGACCCGGTAGGTCCGGACGGAAATTGCCGGCGTAGATCCCCTGGACATGACCGTAGCAATGCTGCCGCAGGACAGCGCCATCCTGTGCATCGATGAGAAAGAAGCCGGGGTCGGAACCGGCAATACCGATCTGCATGCCGCCAGCACCACTGATGGGGCCGAAGGCGGCATGGTCGATGTGGCCGGCGCCGCCGGAGTCTTCGATGTATTCGGCACCCTCCATGGTCCACCGGCGTTTGCCATCAGCGTCCCACAGTTCGTAACCGGGAAGAATCTCGTCGCGGCCGTCCCCATCAACATCGCAGAACCACATGTACATGCCGTGCCACGCACCGTGCGCGTCTGCCCGCCACTGCAATTGGAGCTTGTCGTCAAAGGTCCAGAAGGAGTATCCCGTACCTGCGCCGTCGCCATCGCGGAAGATGAGATCCTGCGCACCATGGGTCTCAGCGCGCAGCTTGCACGGCCACAACACGCGCAGCGAGTGCAGCCAGTTGCCGACACTGTCGTTGCGCCAGCCGCGATACGGGCCGGTTCGGGGAAGTTCCACATCGGCTGTGATCTGACCCGTGCGCCCGGAGACCATGCGCAGACGATCGGCGACCAGATCCACGCCGATGATGTCCTCGCTGCCGCAACCGTCGAGGTCGTGCACCGCTGTGCGCGTCAGTCCACGTGCAGCGCCGAAGGTCCGATCCGACTGCACCTGGCCGGAGTCGATGTCGAGGCACACGATGCGGGGCCCCTCGCCGGTGTCCTTTTCGAGGATCAGTTCCTTGTGGCCTGCGCCGCGCGCATCACCGTAACGAACCGTGCACGGCCACCACGGCGAGATGTCGATCTTGCGCCACAGCACCGGCTGCGGATACCCTTCGCCGGCGCTGCGCCATGCCAGCGTGCGCGCCTCCAGGCGGCTGACAAAGGCGGCGCCGGCCTGTTCTGTTGAGCTGGTCCTTACCGAGTGCAGCCGGCAGCGGGTGTTGCTGCGGATGCCGGCTTTACCCGTGGGCAGACGCTCATCAAAGGCGGTGAAGACCAGCTCATCGTCAACGAAACATCGGATCCAGTGGCCGTCACATTCGGCGCGCAGCCGGTAGTAGCGACTGCGATCCACGCCCCTCGACTGATCGGCCAGCAGGGACCAGGCCTCGTCCTTGCGATGGTACAACACGACACGGCGGCAACCCTCGAAGCCGAAGAAGTAGTACTGGCGCAGATCCTGATAACGCAGCATCAGCCCCGTGCGGGCGATGTGCGCGTGGGGATCATCACTGTTGGGTTGGGAGAAGGCGTTGAGCTGGCGGATGCTGGCTTCGATGGTGATATCCGACCACATCTCGTGCCCCGCTACCAGGGCGCGGTCCGTCTTGTTGATGTGCTCCAGTACGCGATCAGCGCCACCCTCTGCCGCAGCATCGTCGATGACACGAAAGAAGCCGGGCATGCGCCAGTTTGCCGGGGCCGTGAGGCCATTCGTCCAGTCGCCGAAGAAACGGCGTTCGACACTCTGGTCCGGTTCATTCGGGTCCAGCACATTGCCCAGAGGGCAGCCCGTCAGGTCGATGCGGGCGATGATACTGTCATACATGAGGGCTCCTTGCCGATCGCTGGTTTCGGGTATAGAGTTTGGGTCTCAAACCGCCATGGCCTGGTGGCCGTGGTTTACCGATTCGCCTCCGGTCGGATGACGACCTCAGTCAGGAGCGCCCCATGACTCTGCCGATTCTTCGTTCCACGCTGCTCGGTCTTCTGTGTATTTCCGCGGCTCTTGCCGAGCCCCCGGAGGACGCCAAGGACTTCATGAAGCACCTGAAGAAAGAGGGCTATACGTGCGAGAAGGGTGACGCCTTTGTCAAAGCGACGCACAGCTCGCAGTTGGATCTGGTGCTCAAGGCCTACAAGGATGGTGTATTGGTGCAGAGTTTTGCCGCCTCAAATGTCAAGGAGCGCGAAGACATCATCGACACCGTCAACAAGCTCAATGCCAATGCCACGACGACCAAATTCTACATCGATGGGGATGGTGATACCATGATCGAAGCCTGGTATCCTGGTCGATACAAAAAGGACACGTTCACCATCTTTCTGGAGGCCTGGCAGGGCGACACGAAGGGCCAGATCACGGCCATCAGCTTGCTGATCGAGTAGACCCTGCCGCCCCGCCTCCGCCAGGGGGCGGGGCCGCAGCCAGCCGGTCAGGTGTGTTCTATTTCCACAGACGCCCGATACCGTCGAGTTTGGCATCACTGAGATAGCCGTAGCGGTTGATCCAGGCGCCGTCGACGTCGCTGTCGGCGACCAGTTCGAAGCGCCGCAGGAAGTCATCCTCAGGTCCGTAGCCGTGCACCAATGGCGTCACCGCCATCTGGCCGCCTGCCTGCCGCACGGCAGAGCAAATGCGCCGGCGCTGCGTGGCGTCGCTCACGGGGTGGGCCTCATCCGGCTCCGGATAGTGGAAGCTCTCCAGGCAATCACCGGGGGGTGTGTCACCCAGATCGAACAGGTTGGCCAGGGCATGCACCAGGAGCCGCTCGTCGAGTCCGGAATTGTGCGCCAGCAGCTGCCGCCCCCAGAAATCGACCATAACCGTCCAGTGCATCGTGTAGAGTTTCGGCGATGCCGCGTCGCAAAAGGCGCCGGCAGCGGCGAAGTCGAAGCCCGTCAACAGCGTCAGCGGCGGCATGAAGGCGTTGGCTGACAGTTTCAGATCCGTGCGTCCCGTGGCATTCAGCGCCTCACGCCAGTGGCGGACCATGTCGACGGACAGTGCCGACTTCAGCTTCAGCCAGTCGAAAACGCCGGGATAGCGGCGCAACAGGGCGATGCTGTCACCGGCGCCGCGATCGCCGCCGGCGAAAGCCTCCAGGTCGTCATTGCTCAGGCTGCCATGCAGATGGCGGTAGAGGGCGGCCACGTCGCCCTGCACATCATCAAAGGGCCAGCCTCGTTCCATGGCCCAGCGGCGCACATGGGGGCTGAAGTCCTGGAAACCTTCGTCCAGCATGTAGCAGGGGTACTCCGGCCAGTCCGGGCGGAAGCCGGTGATCTTTGGATAGCGGGCGACCAGATCAGCGACATAGGCCCGCAGGTAGGCCCGGATCGCGGGACTCGCCAGACAGCCGGTGTCGGCCATGCGCTGCGGGATTTCACCGTCGGGGCGCAGGGGCCGATCCTCGTCAAGCATGCCCGGCGCTGTCTGGCCACTCACCTGGAAGTAGACTTCGAGACCGCGGTCCACAGCGGCATCGATGAATTGCTCCACCACGTGGCCCCGGGCTTCGGTGAGTTCCGAGGCGGGGCGCGGGCGATAGGGGCTGTCGACATAGTGCGTTGCATCCGGCACGTAGCTGGGTGCACTGCGGACCCACAGGCCACTGGCGCCGAACAGGGGGCGATCGAACAATCGCGGGCTGGCACCGGCATCGGAGGGTGGTTGCCAGCTGCCCTGGCCCTCCGGTGCAGGCTCCGTCACTGTGGGATTGAGGGCGACGGCCGTTGCTCCGGCGCGTTCCACGACGTTGTCGAGGACGGCATCGACTCCTTCCGAGAGGATGAAGTCGGCCAGCACGGTGATACCAAGAGTTCGAGGACGCATGATTTCAGTCCCTTTGTCGGGGTGAGGGTCCGTCTCCGCCGCGGCTGCCCCACTTCTGCAGCACCAGGCCGGCGACGATGATGGCCAGACCGAAGATGGTCGCCGACTCGACAGGTTCGCCGACGAGATAATGAATGAACAGCAGTGACAGAAAGGGGCTGAGGAAAATGAGGTTGGCTACGCGCGAGGCGTTGGTGGCGCGCTGCAGGGCTCCGAGCCAGAGCACGAAGGTCAGACCCATCTCGAAAAGCCCCACGTAGACGGCACCCGCCAGGCCCTGCCACGTCACGGGAGGCAGGCCCGATGTCAGGACACAAACTACAGTTACCGGTGGCAGGGCCAGAAGGAAGTTGAGGAACAGACGTTGCACGGGGTCGATACGATCACGCGTGAGGCCCACCCAGTACAGGGCCCAGATGACCGTGCTGCCCAGGGCCAGTGCGACTCCGAAGGCGTCGTCAAACTGCAGGGACAGGACGTCGCCGCGTGTGGCGACGACGAGGACCCCGCTGTAACAGACGAATCCGGCGATGATGTCCCAGGGCAGCAACCGTTGGCGCAGCAGCAGGGCAGACAACCACGCCAGGACCAGGGCCCAGGTGTAGTTCAGCGGCTGCGCCTGCTGGGCGGGCAACCGATCGTAGGCCGCGAACAGGATCAGGTAGTAGAGGCAGGGGTTGAGCAAGCCAAGCCCGGCCGAACGCAACCAGTCACGACGCGGCAGGCAGGACAGCTGCTGCAACTGGCCTCGGGCCAGCAACACGCCGCCGAGAAACAGGGCGGACACACCGGTGCTGACCAGCAGCAACTGGGCAGGTTGCAGATGGCGCAGGCTCAGTTTGAAGGCGGCAGCCACCGTCGACCAGAGCAACACCGCCGCCAGGGCATGCATTGTGCCGGCAGGAAGCGGGCGGGTCACCGGCAGATGCCCGGCTGGCGGACCTGAGATGGGACCATTATCTTATACCGCTTCATGACATAAGCGCGCGAATGTGCGTTTTTTTGACGTCATCCAACATTACTGCAGAACGGCAGGTATCCCATGGCCAAGGCCGGCCCCCGTAACCAGATCACGCTCAAGAGCACCGAGAGCAATCATACCTACTACTCATCGAAGAATCGCCGCAACCAGCAGGCCCGCATGGAGATCAAGAAGTATGATCCCACGCTGCGCAAGCACGTGATGTACAAGGAAGAGCGCTAGGCCCAGGCTTTCCGCAGTACATCGGCTGTTTTAGCACGACGCCACCCCGGCCCGGAGCCGCGGTGGCGTTTCGTGTTTGTGCCGCAATCCTGGCCCCACGCCCCGGTCCCGCGTCTTAGGGTCGGCTCCTGTCAGTTGGCGTACTTGACCGAGCAGCCGTAGGGCGCCGAGGTCTTCTGCGTGATTTCCAACCCGGCGAGGCCGCGATTGAGCGCAGCGGCAACATAGTTCGTCGCTTTGGCAATGTCATCGATATCTGCAGACTTGATGTTGTCGATGCCGCCGGCGTAGATCAGCTTGCCCTCGGGACTGATGACGTACATGTGCGGTGTCGTGCGGGCGCCGTAGAGCTTGCCGACTTTGCCATCGGCGTCGATCAGATAGGCGGTATGGGCGACCTTCTCTGTCTGCAACTGCGCCTGCAGGGCGGCACCCTCGTAGTGGCCCTGTTTGCCGGGCGCTGAAGATGAGATCGACAGCCAGACGACGCCGCTGTCGGTATAGGTCTGCTGCAGTTGCTGCATGTTGCCACTGTCATAGTGCTTACGGACAAAAGGACAACCGAAGTTCACCCACTCGAGTACGACATGCTTGCCTTTGAAATCAGCCAGTTTGTAGGTCTTGCCGTCGGCGCCCTGAAGCTCGAAGTCGGGTGCCTTTTCATCGATGGTGCCCATGGCGGCCCAGGCAGCGCCGGCGAAGAGGAGCAAGGTGAACAAGAGAGGGCGGGCCAAACGGGGCATGTGGCACTCCTGAAGTGGGGATCGGTATCCGGGTGGCATAACGGATGAGTTGTTTCGAGTATACTCGTTGGACACGCTGTGGCGAAAGGGACGGGATGAAGAACTGGTGCTGGCTCCGACTCGACCGGAATACGACGGATGACCACTGGCGCAAGACCTTCCAGGACATGCGTGCTGCGGGGGTGCATGCCATCCTGCCCGAGGTTTTCAACAACCACGCCGCCTGGTGGGCGAGTGCGCACCTGCCGGTGGCCGAACCTCTGCTCGAGCGCCTGTTGCCCCTGGCACACGCCGCCGACCTCGAGATCCACGCCTGGATGCACACCATGGCATGCAACATCCCGGCGATCTACGAAAACCACGCCGACTGGTACGATGTGAGTGGCACAGGCCAGTCGGCGGCGAGCCAGCCGCCCTATGTCGGCTACTACAAGTTTCTGTGCCCGTCGCGCCCGGAAGTGCACGAGTTTCTGCAACGGCGCGTAGCGGAGCTGGCCGCCTTCGACGGACTCGACGGCATTCATCTGGACTACATCCGCTTCCCGGACGTGATCCTCGCCGAGGCGCTGCAGCCGACGTACAACATTGTGCAGGATCGCGAGTATCCGGAGTACGACTACTGCTACTGCGACGTCTGTCGGGAGGCGTTCGGCGCCGAATCGGGCATCGACATCAACGCCGTCGACGACCCTGCTGCAAGCCAGGAATGGCGCCAGTTCCGCTATGATCGCATCACTCGACTTGTGAACGAAATTCTTGTGCCCATTGGGCACAACGCCGGCAAACAGATGACGGCTGCCGTGTTCCCGAACTGGCAGCATGTACGCCAGCAGTGGCATCTCTGGCAGGTCGACGCCGTGCTGCCCATGCTGTACCAGTCCTTCTACAACGAGGACATCCCGTGGGTCGGTGCCCAGGTGGAGGCCGGGATCCGGCGCATGCAGGAAAAGGGTCGCCACAAGCCGCTCTACAGCGGTGTCTTTGTGCCGGCTCTGGATCCGGCCCAGTTGCGTGAGGCGATCGAGGTCTCGCGCCGTGCCGGAGCCGATGGTGTGTCGCTCTTTGATCTGGGCTCGATGACGGACGCCCACTGGGAGGTCTTCCGCGCCGCGGCGAACTAGGAACCGGCAGCCGACGGGCTCACTCCCAGGGGCGCACGAAGCGGCCTGGGGTGGCGCCCGTGTGCCGGCCATCGCGCACGACGTGCCCACCGTTGACCCAGACCTGTTCGACGCCGTGTGATAGTTGGTGGGGCTCATCAAAAGTGGCGTGATCGGTAATAGTGTCAGGGTCGAAGACGACGACATCCGCCATCATGCCCTGCCGCAGCAGGCCCCGCTGCCGCAAGCCGAGACGGTCGGCGACTGCTGACGTCATCTTGCGCACTGCATCCTCCAGTGACAGTACGCCCAGTTCCCGTACGTAGCGGCCAAGAACCCGGGGATAGGTTCCATAGCCGCGGGGATGCACGGGGCCGTAGGGTTTGCCCCACGACGGATCATACCCACCGGCATCGGTGGACACCTTGATCCACGGTTGCTGCAACTGCAGGCGCAGATTGTCTTCGAGCATGGAGAAGTAGATGGTGCTGATCGACTGCCGCTCCGACAGCACCAGATCGCATACAGCATCGAACCAGTCCTGCCCCCGCATGCGACAGATCTCGGACAGCCTGCGGCCCACGTACTGCTGGTTCTCCGGTTGCCTGAAGCCGATGGGCATGACGCCCTCTTCCCCGTGTTGACTGACCATCGCCTCCCAACGGCCATCCGGTTCGGTCACAGCCGCCCGGATGCGGGCGCGCTCTGTGGGGTCCTGCAGATTCTCGTAGAGCTTGCCACCCGCCATCGCCCAGGGGGGTAGCACCGACGTAAGTCCTGTGCCTGACGCGGCGTACGGATACATGTCCGCTGTCACATCGAGACCTGCGGCGCGGGCGGCGTCGATGCGCTCGATGACCTGCGGCATCTTGTCCCAGTTGTCACGCCCCGCCGCCTTGAGGTGGTAGATCTCGACGGGCACGTCGGCGCGCAGGCCGATCTCGAAGGCCTCGTCGAGGGCGCCGAAGATTTCACCCGCTTCCGATCGCAGATGCGTGATATAGCTGCCGTCGTACTGGCCGACGATCCGGCACACTTCGACGATCTCGTCGACGTCCGCGTAGCAGTCCGGCGCGTAGATCAGGGCGTAGGAGACACCGAAGGCGCCATCCTCCATGGCTTCGGCCATGGTGCGTTGCATCAACGCCAGATCTGCACCGCCCGCCGGCTTGTCATCCATGCCCATGGCGACTTTGCGCAGCGTGCCACCACCCAGGTAGGAACCGACATTCGGCGACACACCCGCCGCTTCAAAGGCCTCGAGCCAGTCGGCGAAGCGGGACCAGCCTTTGGCGGCGTCGACCCAGTGGGCGATGCCGTCGCCGATGAGGTGGGTGCTGACGCCGCCGTCATGACGGCCGCTGACAGGCGCCGGCGTCCAGGCTTCGCCCATGATCTCCGTGGTGACGCCCTGGGTGATTTTGGAAACGCAGCGACCGTCGACCATCAACGGATAGATGGAATGGCTCTGAATGTCGATGAAGCCGGGGCAGATCACGGCGTCGGCGATGTCGATGTGCGTCGCCGCCGAAGCGGCAGGGATGGTTCCCGGGGGTGTGATGGCGGCGATGCGATCACCGTCGAGGGCGACATCACCGCGGAACCATGGGTTGCCGCTGCCATCGATGATACGGCCGCCGGTGATCAACGTGTCGAAGGTCATGATTCAGCTCACCACCAGGTAGGACAGCCAGCCTGCGTGGCCGTCGTTGAGGATGACGTGGGGCACACCCATGGGCAGGTACACAGTGTCACCTTCCTGCACATGGTGGGCATCGAAACCGGCAACAACGGTACCCTCACCCTCGAGGATGTAGTAAACCTGCTCCTTGTCATCGTGCTGATGGTAATCGGATGCGTGACCCTTGCCGACGGCCTGACGTGCCAGGTACCAGAACGCCAGCAGACAGGGTTGATCGGTCTCCGGCTCCTCCTTGGCCAGGCGCTCCAGCAACTGCCACGTCACGGCCTTGCCGTGTCGCCCCATCTCGGGTGTGGCGTCGCGCCAGTTGAGCACGCGGGGCTGGCTGCGGCGCTCGTTGCCGCGCTCGTTGCCGCGCTCGTTGCCATCTGAGACAGGGCAGGTAATGATGAGATACTGCATCCAATCCGGATTGTTTTCACCGATGAGCTGGTGGCTGACGCCCGGAGGGAAGTAGGCGACGGATCCCTCTCGCACGGGATGGCGCTCGCCTTCGATGAGGACCTCTGCCACGCCGGAGAGGATGTAGTAGTACTGCTCGGCCTGCTCGTGGGCGTGCAGGTTGGTGCTCTTGCCACCCTGCAGCGAATGACCGGCGAAACCACTGGCATGGGTCAGGCAGCTGAACAGCGAGGGGTCATCGGCCTTCTTCTGCTGGAGGATGGGCCAGACGACGGCATTGTCGTGGCCCAGATAGGATTCACTGTCCCGCCAGTTGCGGACCACGGCACGTGGGCTGTTCACGGATAGGCTCCTGTCAGGATGTGGATGGTGGCGTCTGCTCCTGCAGCTGCTGCTGGGATTGGCGCAGGTCCTGGGCCCATGCTTTGAGCGGGATGTCGTCATCCTGCGGACGCCAGTAGCGCGATACGGGCTGTACGTCCGGATCGTCGCCGTCATAGTTGCTCTGCCCCGTGCCCAGTTCACCGAGCAGCTGGCGCTGCACCGGGGAACAACGGGCCAGGACGTCGGGTTGCTGCTGGTGGAAGTCTGAAGGACGGATCCAGCGCGGATGATACCCGTAGTACAGGCAGCGGCGTGCCTGCGTGGACAGGTTCGGTCGCAGGGCGTGCAACAGCTGTGTGCGCCAGATCAGGGCCGTGCCCGGGCGTACGTTGACACTGACAATGTCTGCCGCATCGATAGGCCGCTGACCCTCTGCGTCCGTTGGTTGGGTCGACAGGTGGCTGCCACGGACCACACAGATCTCGCCGCTGTTCGGCGTGCTCAGGTCCGTGAGGTAGTAGCCCACCTTCATTTCCATGAACGGGATCAGCCCCGCCACCCTGGGCCAGCCCCACTGGGGGGCATCGGAATGCCAGGGGAAGAAGCTGCCCGGTGCACCGAGTTCGGCGGCGGCATCCGCCGGCGGCTGCGGCGGCCGAACATCGGCGTGGGATGTGCGCAACTGCACGTTGAAACCCATGAGGTCCACGATCAACGGCAGGATGCGCGGATGATCCACCAGGCGCAGAAACAGCGGATCGAGGGCGACGATGTTGCGCATCTGGAAAGCCTCGTCCCCCAGATCGCGGGCGCTTCTGTATCCGGCATAGCGCTCGTCCACGACATGCAGAAGCGCCGCCACTTCCGTCGGTGACAGGGCGTCCTCGAGCAGAAAGAAGCCGTCCTCATCGAAGGACCGACGCTGCTGGGCCGTCAGCGACAGCGGCGCCGGGGTGTCGTCCATAGGGCCGTAGGCCGTCGGTGCCGTCGTCATGGCGCGCCGATCGACTCGCCGATCGATCCCCCGACCGACTCATTTGCGAGCATACTGAGAAGGGCCGAGTCGTCGCCCTCCAGGGGCAGGATGACACGCCCTCGGCGGCGGGACGATTCATAGGTGGCAAAGATCAGTTCTGTGGCGCGCAAAGCGCGGTGGCTCGACAGTTCCGGTTCGTCGCCACTGGCCATGGCATCGACCAGATTGCGCACACTGGCAATGGTGTGATCCGCCACCGGTACTCCGACACTGCGCTCGGGCTCCGACCAGTTTCCCTGACGAAACAGGCGTAAGGGGTGTTCGGCGCTGCCGCCGGGTGTGATCTCGATGATGCCTTCCGATCCCACGAGCCGGTTCAGCAGGTTGCCGAAGCCGGCATCGCCGGTGACGAGCAGACCCTCGACCTCGTTGGCGAAACGGATCCAGGAGATGCCGCTGGTATCCAGACGAACGCCGAAGACCTCGTGGTGTTTCTCCACCGACAACTGGCCGAGGACCCACTGCGCCGGCGTCTCTTCGTTGTAGAAGAACATCATGTCGAACCAGTGTGTGCCCCAGTCGAACAGATTCGGACAGGAGGCCTCGATGCGATGCAGCTTGCCGATGGCACCATCACGCAGCAGCTGCCGTGCCGTCTGGAAGGTGTCACCGAAGCGACGCTGATGACAGAACGTGAGCAGCACGCCGCGGTCGACACAGGCCTCGTGCATGGCGCGCGCATCTCCCCAGGTCGGGGCCATCGGTTTTTCGGCGTGGATGGCACGTACCCCCGCGGCGGCGGCAGCCTCGATCATCTCGCGATGCAGGTGCGGCCACGTGCAGACGCTGACGATGTCGGGAGCTTCCACGCGCAACATCTCGTGGTAGTCGGCGTATGCTGCGGGGATGCTGAAGGATTCGGCGAAAGCGTTGCGGGCTTCTGTCGCCGGCTCGGCGCAGGCGACGAGACTCGTGCGCGGATCGGCAACATAGCCCTGTGCGTGGGCACGGCCGCGTCCGCCGCAGCCGATGACGGCAACCCGCAAGTTGGTGCTGACAGATGACATGGTGGCTCCCTTTCCCTGGGTTGGGAACAAGGAAAGCGCATGCCGCCTTCGACGCCAAGCCTCAGATGGCGGGGGGCGGCTCCCAATCCGGATTAACCACAGGGATCTTCGCCTCGACGGACTCCCGCCAACTTGCCAGACGCTCGTGCAGATCCCGCTCGATGTCGCCGTGTTCCGTGGCCAGATCGCGCGTCTCGCCGATATCGTCGTGCAGGTTGTAGAGTTCGCGCCGGCCATCCTCAAAAAACTCGATGAGCTTCCAGTCACCGGCACGGACGGATGACCCCGGCGTGCCGCCCTGATTGCCGTAGTGCGGATAGTGCCAGAAGATGGCATCTCGATCGATGGCACCGTCACCGCGCAGCAGGGGCAGGAGCGACTGGCCGTCCACATGCTGCTTCGGTCGCGGCGGCAGACCGGCGGCATCGAGCAGGGTCGGGTAGAAGTCCGGACTCGTGACCGGCACCGAGCAAGTGCTGCCGGCGGCGATCCGGCGCGGCCAGCGCACGATGAGCGGCTCGCGGGTACCACCTTCGTACATCCAGCCTTTGCCCTCGGCCAGAGGGGCATTACACGTGGGGGATCCCTCCGACGTGGCCAGACCGCCGTTGTCGGAAGTAAAGAGGACGATCGTGTCCTGGGCCTTGCCATTGCGTTCCAGCGCATCAAGGACGCGGCCGACGTTCTCGTCGAGGGAGTCGATCATGGCGGCGTACACCGGATCCGAGTGCAGCAGGCGACGGCGCACGCGCTGTCCCTTCTTGTGTTCACACGGGAAGTACTCACCCTCAAGGAAGGTCTCGAAACGATCCAGCCCCAGACGTTTCGCCTTGTCGGTATAACGGGCGATATCTTCGGCTTTGGCCTGAATCGGCGTGTGCACGGAGTAGTACCACAGATTCAGGAAAAAGGGTTGGGCACCGACATGGTCGATGAGATCGACGGCACAGTCCGTCAGGTAGTCGGTGAGATACGTGTCCTGCGCCACGTCGGCATCGATCAGGGGTTCGATCGACCAGGGGCTGAAGTAACCGCCCTGTCCGGGAGAGCCCATGTGGCAACCGCCGATGTTGACGTCGAAGCCATGATCCTGGGGCAGATGCCCCTCGCCGCCGAGATGCCACTTGCCCACGTGCCACGTGGCGTAGCCACCGTCATGCAGGGCGGACGCCAGGGACGTCTCCGTGCCCGGCAGATCGCGCCGGTAGGGCACGTCAATGACGCGCCCCCGTGGGGCCGGGCGGGCATCACCCCAGTGGATCCAATCGGTGATGCCCACCGTCGCCGGATACTTGCCGGTGAGCAGGCTTGCCCGTGTCGGGGAACAGACGGGGCAGGCGGCGTAGGCATCGGTGAAACGCATGCCATCGGCGCAGAGACTGTCGATGCGGGGCGTCTCGTAATACTCCGAGCCACAACAGGACAGATCCGTCCATCCCATATCATCGATCAGGATGAACAGGATATTCGGCTGCGTCGTACTCACCGTGACCTCCTGCGACCGTGGTCGATCAATGCCTGGATCCGCGCCAGCGTCGGCAGGGCTTCGCCGAAGTGGCCGACGGCGGTCACAGCGAGGGCCCCGGCGGCATTGGCGAAGGCACCGATGCGGGGTGGATCCCATCCCGCCAGATAACCGACGGTCATCGCTGCGGCATGGCAGTCGCCGGCGCCGGTGACTTCGACGACGTCGACCTCGTACCCGGGACAGTGAATGGGATGAGCATCCCCCTCGGCGAGCATGATACAGCCCTGCGCCGCCAGGGTCACGGCCACCAGTTTCGGCCCCCGGGCGCGCAACTCTCGCGCTGCATCCTGCGGATTCTGCTTGCCCGTGATGGCCGTAGCTTCCGCCAAAGTCGGCATGACGAGATCGGCGCAGGCCACGGCTTCTTCGAAGGCCGCCGCCGCCTCTGTGCCGCCCGGAATGGTGCGGATGTTGGGGTCGAAGGAGACAACAACGCCGACATCGCGGGCGGTAGCAATGGCATGCCGCGCCGTCTCCCGGGCGGAGGGGCTGATCTGCATGACGGTGCCCGGCACGTGCAGGGCGGCAGCGGCTGCCAGACGGCCGGCATCGATGTCCCCTGGCTCGAGGGTGGTGGCGGCAGAGGCATGCCGGTGGAACAACAGCTCTGTGTGCCCACCGGTGACGGCGTGAAAACAGAGGCCGATCTGTCGGCCCGGTACGCGGCGCACGCCGGATACATCCACCCCTTCCTGCGTCAGGGCGTCGACCATGAACTCACTGAAGCAGTCATCTCCCACACGCGTGATCAATGACGCCTCACGGCCACAGCGCACAGCAGCTGCGGCATACGTGGCGGGTCCTCCGCCGGCATACTGGCACCAGCTCGGGGCACCATCGGTGGCGGTCGCACCAGGAGCGGCAAGGAACTCCACGAGGGCTTCGCCCAGGGAAAGGATGGGACCGTCAGACATGCACGAGAATGTAGCCCCTGGCCCCGGATCGCCAAGAGGGCGGCACCCATGTGGTTGCCCGCAAGCGACTCCGGTGCTACCATGGCCGGCAAAGACAAAAGGAGCTTCGGTCATGAGCATGGATCAGGCGCAGTTCGCAGGACTGACAGTGAGCCGTTTCATCATTGGCGGCAATCCTTTCAGCACCGTGTCACACCAGGGCCCGGCGCGCGATCTGGAGATGCGCTCGTGGTATACAACGGCACGCATCAAGGCGACCCTGGCCGACGCCGAGGCCCATGGCGTGACGACCTTTCTCGGGCGGGCCGACAACCACGTCATCCGCATGTTGTGCGAGTACCGCGATGAAGGTGGCGGCATCCAGTGGATCGCCCAGACCACACCGGAATTGGCCAGTATCGAGCGCTCTGTGAGTCGCGCCCGCGGTGGCGGCGCCAATGCGATCTTCGTACACGGCGGCCAGACGGACCAGATGCTCGCCCAGGGGGATCTCGGCAAGCTGCCGGATATCATCCAGCGGATTCGTGATGCGGGCCTGCCGGCAGGCATTGCCGGACACAACCCGGACGTGCACCGCTGGGCGGAGGACCATCTCGATCTCGATTTCTACATGTGCTGCTACTACAACCCATCACGACGGGACGAGAAGGCAGAGCGGGATGCCGCCGCCCAGGAGGCCTATCGTGACGAGGATCGGCAGATCATGGTACAACTGATACAGCGCCTGCAGCGTCCGGCGATTCACTACAAGATCATGGCGGCGGGCCGCAACGACCCGGAAGAAGCCTTTGCCTTTGCCGCCGCACACCTGCGCGCCAATGATGCTGTCTGCGTCGGTGTACATACCAGGGACAACCCCGACATGGTGGGCGAAAATGTTGCGCGGCTGCAGCGGTGTCTGGCCGAGGCGGCGAAAAAGGCAGCATGAAGAGAAGAGTCCTGCTCCTCGTCGCCATCGCTCTGACCCAGGCATGTTCACACACAAGGCTATCCACACCGCCGGTAGCGTCGGGCGCGCCACGCTGGAGCCATCAGGCTGGTGGGCAGATATGGTCGCCTCTGACCCTGGTCAACAATATCCTGTACTACGGTTGTGATGACGGCACGATTACGGCATTGGATGTGCGTTCGCAGCAGGTGCGCTGGCAGTACGAGACAGACGGTCGTGTCAGGTCCGCTGTCACAGTCGCTGCAGATGTAGTCTTCGCCGCCAGTGACGATGGCTTTGTCTATGCAATCGAACGGTCGTCGGGCGTCCTGCGTTGGGGTGTTGATGTCGCCCGCACGTCCCCCCCCGAGAGTCCTGCCTGCCCAAGGCCCACCGTATGACTACGACTACCTGCAATCATCGCCAGTGTATGCAGATGGCATGGTGTTCGTTGGCAGCCCCGATGGTCAGCTGTACGCCATCAATGCAGAGGCAGGCGCGGTACGCTGGCGCTTCCGCACGGCAGGAAAAGTGCGTTCCACCCCGGTTGTGCTGGACGGCACGGTCTACTTCGGCAGCTGGGATGGTCACGTTTATGCCATCGACGCGACAAGCGGGAAACAACGGTGGCGCTACGATACGGGCGGCATCGTGCAAGGCTCGCCGACGGTCTCTGCCGGCCTGCTCTACGTCGGCAGCCGGGCGGCGAGCCTGTTTGCCCTCGACATACACACGGGACGGCTCGTGTGGCAGCATCCCTTTGCGGATGGTTCGTGGGTGGAATCGTCACCAGTGGTTGAAGCAGGCGTGCTCTACGTCGGCACGTCCGATGCGCGGGAGCTGCTGGCACTGGCAGCCGACACCGGCAAGGTGCTGTGGCAATTTGATACGGGCGGCTGGTCCTGGTCGACACCCCGGTACAGGAAGGGCACCGTCTACATCGGCAGCATCAGTGCCTTCCCCTATTCCTTCGATGACATCGAGCTGAAGCGGGGGCTCTATGCCGTTGCTGCAGATACGGGTGCGGAGAAGTGGCGACTCGTGCCGGAAGCTGTGGACGGCTACATAACCGGGGGTTTTTTCTCGCGTGTGCAGGTGGCGGATGGCGTCGTCTACGCCGCAGCCATCGACGGTACGATCTACGCCATCCAGCAGTAGTGGCGATCTGCTGGTGGAGCGCATCGCCGGCTGATTGCCTCCTTGGACTTCACGAAGGAACGCCCATGTCCAGATCCATTGAGTCGATCATCGATGACTTTCTCGAGCAGGGGCCCTACGCAGTCGTGGGTGCTTCGAGGGACCGCGCCAAATACGGCAACAAAGTGCTGCGCGCCTATCAACAGCGACAGGTGAAAGTCTACGCCGTCAACCCCGCCGCCACGGAGATCGAAGGGCAGGCAGTGTATCCCGACCTGCGCTCACTTCCAGAGAGGCCACGGGGCATCTCGCTCATCACGCCGCCCCGTGTGACGGAGAGCGTCATCGCCGAGGCGATCGAATTGGGCGTGGCCTTTGCCTGGATGCAGCCGGGCGCCGAGAGCGCCGCGGCCATCGAACGGGCCGAAGCCGGCGGTATGGAAGTCATCGCCGATGGCAGCTGTTTCCTGGTTGTGTCCGGTTACCACGAGTAGCGTGCCGCAGCGCTTCAAACCACCAGAGCCTGGTAGACCAGGGCCTTGAATCGCCGGAACACGCGATCACTACCCCCGGGCCGATACTGATACATCAGCAGCCCCACCATCTCCTCCTGCGGATCGCACCAGAAGTAGACGTTTGATCCGCCCTCCCAGTAGAACTCCCCCGCAGAGCCATTGATCTGGTTGTGGGCCGGGTTGCGCAGTACCGCCACACCGTAGACAAACCCTGCCCGCTGCCGCGCATCGATCAATTCCTGCAAGTAATTGTCGACCCGCTGCAGTCGCTGGGGCGACAGTCCCACCTTTGCCGGAGCGACCATCGGCACATCAGCAGGTGACGCTGAAGGTGTCGTCAGCACGAGTATCAGGATCAGTGCCGCGGGAAGCAGTGTGGACGTGAGACCATTTCTCATGGCAAGGGCTCCTTCATGTCCGAGACGGGGATTGAGGTCGGAAGTATAGAAAACACCGCGAGGCTCCGTCGGCACCGATCCCGGTTCGCCGCTGATGCCGCCGAACTCCACGCACCGGCTCGGGCCGTAGTGTCGACCCTGAGTATGGCTATATTAGCCGCATGGATCTCGATACACTGACTCTGGCCTGGCGTGCGCGCCGCGCCCAACAGCTGCGCGATCGCCAGCATCAGGCTGACGTAGCGCGCGCTGCTGCTCGTCAGACGGCGCGGATGCTGCGCGAGGAGTTCGGCGCAGAGGAAGTCTGGCTCTTCGGGTCATTGATCGACGGACCACGACACGAGGACTTCGATGTAGATCTTGCAGTCAGCGGCATCGCCCCGGAGCGCTACTTCTCGGCGTTGGCGCGGGCCAGTGAACTTGTCGGTCGATCTGTTGACCTGATGCCGCTGGAAACCTGCGACGATCGGCGCAGGCGACGCGTGCTGGACACTGGCGAGCGCATCTGATGGCCGATGCGCGCCTGCGCCAGTTGGCCGAAGATCTGCGCTCGGATCGTGAAGATCTCGATCGAATCCTGCAGGAAGGCGCGCAATGCCTGCAGGACCTCTCCGAGCGCGAGCCGAATTATCTCGAGATCCGTGGCGCCGGCGATATCGTCCACGACTATTACAATGCGATCGAGCACTTCTTCGAACGCGTCGCCACGGAACTCAACGGCGGCCTGCCGGCAGGCGCTGATTCGCAAACGCAGTTGCTGCGCCGCATGGCTCGCGGCGTCGAGGGCATTCGGCCCGCCGTCATCAGTGACTCCCTTCGTGCAAGGCTGCACGAGTACCTGCGCTTCCGTCACTTGTTTCGGCACGGCTACGGTTTCGCCCTGGACTGGGCCCGCCTCGTGCCGCTGCTCGAGCAGATGCAGTCGATCACAGCTGATCTGTGTGCTCAGCTCGATGACTTCGTCGTGACAGTTGTATCGCTATCGGACCGATTGGACTGATTTATCCACGAAACATCAGAGAAGGAAGAAGAATGAGTCGTACATCTGTCCTGCTGGGCGTTGTTGCCGTGCTGGGCGCAGTCTCTGTGGAAGGGCAGTTCGCCGCCAACGACTGGTCACACTATCACGGTGATCCCACCAATTCACACTACTCCGAACTGAAGCAGATCACCAGGGAAAACGTTGCCCAACTCGAGGTCGCCTGGTCGTACAAGGCCAGCGACAATCCGTCGCGCCCCCGATCCGAGTTGCAGTGCAATCCCCTGGTCGTGAATGGCAGGCTGTATGGCACGACACCCGAGGGTTTCTTCTTTGCTGTAGATGCCGCCACTGGTGCACCCCTGTGGAAGACCGACGGCTACGCCGGCGCAGAGGAAGGTCGACGTTGGCCGGATCGGGTCCGCGGCCTGGCGCACTGGACCGACGGCCAACAGGCCCGCCTGCTGGTGGCCATGGGCCACACTCTGCAGGCACTCGACGCGGTCACGGGCGAGGCCATCAGCAGTTTCGGTGACAAGGGCGTCGTGGATCTGCGTGTGGGACTGGGGCAGGATATCGAGGACATGTTCTTCAGTGTGACGACGCCGGGCGTGGTCTATAAGGAGCTGTATATCGTTGGCGGCTTTGTGTCGGAGAACCGCGGCGCCGCCCCTGGAGACATCCGTGCCTACAGTGTGCTGACGGGCGATCTGGTGTGGACTTTCGAGACCATCCCCAGGACGGGGGCTTTCGGCGCCGACACCTGGCCCGAGAACGCCAGGGGGCAGATCGGCGGCGCCAATGTCTGGGCCGGCTTCAGTGTCGATGTCGAGCGCGGCATGGTCTTTGCCCCAACGGGCTCAGCTTCCTACGACTTTTACGGCGGCGATCGGCACGGCAAGAACCTGTTTGCCAACTGCATCATCGCTCTCAATGCCGACACGGGTGAGAGGATCTGGCACTTCCAGACGGTGCATCATGACATCTGGGACAAGGACCTGCCGTCGCCGCCCAACCTGGTGACGGTGCAGCACAAGGGCACGGCCGTCGACGCCGTCGCTCAGGTCACCAAGACCGGATTCGTCTTTGTCCTCGATCGGGAGACGGGGGTGCCCCTGTTCCCAGTGGCGGAAGTGCCCGTGCCGGTATCGACCCTGGCAGGGGAGCAGACCTGGCCCACACAACCGGTGCCCAGCAGGCCGCCGCCTTTCACCCGCACCCAGATGACGATGGACGACATTACTGACATCTCTGCGGAAGCGACGGCGCAGGTTGCGCTGATGATGGCCGGCCTGCGTGCGGACGGCACCTTCCCGGCCTTCACATCTCAGCCAACGATCCTGATGCCCGGCTTTGAAGGGGGCGCCGAATGGGGTGGCGCCGCCTACGACCCGAAGAGCGGCACGCTGTTCGTCAATGCCAATGAGATCGCCTACTCCCTGGGCATGATGAAGCTGGACAATTCGGCGGACATGACACCGTACAAGCGGGGCAGAAATGAGTTTGCCCAGCGATGCAGCAGTTGTCATGGCATGGATCGAAAAGGTGGCACCCATATGGGTTTCACACCCTCTCTGCTTGGTCTCGGCGAGCGGATCACCAAGAAGGGACTGGAGACCATCATCAGAGACGGTCGTGGCAGGATGCCTCCCAATCCCTGGATGTTCCGCCGTGGTCCCGAGCGCTTTGATGCCCTGGCCGAGTTCGTGCTCGATACGGAGAGAGACCCCAACGCCGCCGACATCGAGAACCCCGAAGAGTTCATCTACAGTCACACCAGCAAGACGGAGTTGCTGGATCAGGAAGGCTACCCGGCGATCAAACCGCCCTGGGGAACCCTGACTGCGATCAACTTGAATGAGGGCGCCATCAAGTGGCAGGTTCCTCTCGGCGAGTACCCGGAACTGACGGCAAGGGGCGTGCCACCCACAGGGACCAAGAACTTCGGTGGCCCCGTGGTAACATCGACGGGGTTGATTTTCATCGCCGCCTCGGCGGATGAGAGGATCCGCGCCTTCGACCAGGAGACCGGAGAGATTCTGTGGTCGGCCGCTCTGCCGGCGTCCGGTTTTGCCACCCCCAGTATCTACGCCGTTGCCGGTCGGCAGTATCTGGTAATTACCTGCGGTGGCGGCAAAGTGGAGCGGCCAAGTTCGTCCATGTATGTCGCTTTCGCTCTGCCTGAATGAGCGTTGCTCAGCGCCGCTCGGGCAGCGCCTCCGGATTGAGCACGTTCTGCGGTGTGCCGGCAAGCCAGGCCTGAAGATTCTCCACCGAATGTGCCAGGAAGGCGTTGATCGTGCTGGTCGTTGCGTAACCCAGATGGGGCGACAGCAACACGTTGTTGAGTTGCAGCAGCGGATGGTCCGCCGGTAGCGGCTCCATGTCGTAGACGTCCAGAGCGGCGCCGGCAATCGTGCCGTTGCGCAGAGCGTCAATCAGGGCCGATTCATCAACGATGGGTCCGCGAGCCGTGTTCACCAGAAACGCTGTCGGCTTCATCAGGGCCAGTTCACGCCGGGTGATCCAGCCACGGCTCATGTCGGTGAGGGGCACGTGGATGGAAAGTATGTCAGAGCAACGAAACAGCTCGTCCCAGGAGACGTAGGTAACCCCGTGGGTTGCAGCTCTCTCCGCGTCGAGTGTCGGTCCCCAGGCGATGACGTCCATGTCGAAGTGTCTGCCGTAACCGGCGACGGTGGTGCCCAGCCGGCCCAGGCCGAGAATGCCCAGGGTCTTGCCGCCGAGTCCCTCGGCGGGGCGTGTCTGCCAGTTGCCGGCCCGCATCTGCCGATCTTCCCAGGCCAGGTGCCTCGTTACACCCAGGATCAGACCCCAGCACAACTCGGCGGTACTGTCGCCACGACCACCCGTCGCCCCTGTGACACACACAACGATGCCAAGCCCGGTGGCCGCAGGCAGATCGACGTTGGACTGCCGCCGGCCGGTGCCCGCAATCAGCTGCAGGTTCGGCAGGCCTTGCAGGACCTGGGCCGGGAAACGCGTGCGTTCGCGGGTTGTCACAAGCGCCTGGTAGGGCTTGAGGCGTTCGATGATCGCCTGCGGTTCGATCAGCGTGTCGTGGTAGAAGTCGATCCGGACATCACCGAGGAGCGACCAGTCGGCGGCCTCTTCGGCGATGTGCAGATAGTCATCCAGAACCGCAATGGATATTCCCGCCAACTCTGTCCCGCGCTCGCTCATGCCTTGTAGTACTCCACCTTGTTGCCCGCCAGGTCGGCCACACGGCGCACCAGGGACTGGCGCATCTTCTCGTCCAGGGATGTGAAGGCGCGCGCCACCTGCAACGTCTGTTGCAGCTGGGCCACATCGTCGGGGCCGTAGATGAGGACGCTAATCGGCAGGGACCAGACGAAGGACAGCGCCTCGGACAGACTCACACGCCCCGGTATCACCTGATCGAAGAGGCGGCCATTGGCCAACGTCTTCATGGCCAGGGCGCCGACACCGCGTTCCACCAGGCGTGGCAGCACGCCGTTGACAAAGCTCTCGTAGCCCGGGTCGAGGACGTTGACCGGCATCTGGCACGACACGGGGACGTCCGTGCGTTCGAGCATGCGCTGCAACGCAGCGGGCCTCTTGTGACCGGTGAAGCCGATGTGGCGCACGTGGCCCGCTGCCTGCTGCCGCAGCATTTCCTCCAGCACCCCTGCTGTCAGCCGGTCGTCGACATCGGCTGCGTCATTGAGGGCGTGCACCTGCCACAGGTCGACAACGTCGGTCTTGAGCCGCTTGAGTGATCCCTCCAGATGTTGCCGTGCCGCCGTGGCGTCGCGCGCCGTTGTCTTGGTCATGAGGAAGACGTCATCCCGGTACTTCGGCGTCAGCAATTGACCGTAGAGTTCTTCGCTGTGCCCATCCTGATAACTCTCGGCGGTATCGAAGAACCGCACCCCGCCGGCGAGGGCGGTCTCGATCAACGCCTGCGCATCTGCCGGTGCCATCTGTCCCACATGCCAGCCACCGATCCCCAGCATGGTCACAGCAATGTTGGTGCGTCCCAGCAGGCGCTGTGGCAGCAGGTCCCCCAGTCGATCGTTGCCGCCTGTGTCAGCCGCCGCCAACAGGCCCTGGGGCCACATGAGTGCACCTGTTGCACCGGCCAGGGTTTTCAGCGCCTGGCGCCGCTCCATACGTCCCGGGTTGTTTTGCATGTGCTCGTGGTCTCTTTGCAGGGGTGAATGGTCACATGTGCTGAACATACCGGGGAGCGGGAGATGCGTCGAGAATAGCTGTTTGTCAGCATTGCTCACCCAGCCGGTCTTACCTGATATTGCTGCACACTAGAGCGCCAAGCCCATCCCCCGACGAGGCCATCGTGGACAAGCCGTCCTTTGACAGGTACTACCGCTACGACGAACTGACCGAAGTGCTGCGCACCTTCGTGCGCGAGTTTCCCGCACTGGCACAGCTGGAATCCATCGGTACCAGCCACGAGGGCCGCGATATCTGGGCGCTCACAGTAACCAGCGCGGCAACGGGTCCCGCCCTGGATAAGCCGGGATTCTACGTGGACGGCAACATCCATGGCAGTGAAGTGACGGCGTCGATGACGGCCCTCTATTTCGCCTGGAAGCTGTTGTCCGGTCACGGCGCGGACGCCGACATCACCCGTCTCGTTGATGAAAACAGCTGTTACATCATCCCCACCGTCAGCCCCGATGGTGTGGAGCAGGTGTTGTCCGGCGCCGGCTGGGTGCGCAGTGGTACGCGCATGTACCCATTCGAGGAAGAGCGTGATGGCCTGCAGCCGCAGGATGTCGACGCCGATGGCCAGATCCTGTCGATGCGGATCAAGGATGCCGGTGGCGGCTGGAAGATTTCGGCAAAGGACTCGCGACTGCTGGTGCCGCGACGTTTCAACGACAATTCCGGTACCTACTACCGGGTCTACACGGAAGGGCTGATCCAGAACTACGATGGTGTCGAGGTGGCGGACGCACCGCCTCGTCAGGGGCTGGATTTCAATCGCAACTTTCCCGCCAACTGGCAGCCCCAGGTCAAGCAGGGCGGCGCCGGCGAGTATCCCTTCTCCGAGCCGGAGACGCGGGCCCTGGCGCAGTTCATCACAGCACACCCGAACATCTGTGGCCTGCACTCGTTGCACACGGGCATGGAGTCCATCATCCGGCCACCGGCAACACAGACGGACAAGGAGATGTCTCAGGCAGACCTGCTGCGGGTGCTGGAGATCACCCACATGGGTGAGCTGGCAACGGGCTACACCTCGTTCTCGTATCGCAAGCTCAACGACGACATCTACGTTGCCCATGGCGACTTTGCCACGTGGACCTTTGAGCAACTCGGACTCATCGTTTTCTGTGACGAGCTCTGGGACGTTCGTGCGCGAGGCGGCAAAGACTATGTCGAGCTGGACAAAATGAGGAAGGAGCAGGATCTCGATGGACTCGAGGAGGTCGAGGTCGCCATCCTGCAATGGAACGACACCCAGCTGCAGGGCGAGGGCTTTGTCGACTGGCATGCCTTCGATCATCCGCAACTGGGCCCCGTCGAGATTGGCGGTTGGAAGCGGCTGTACCGCAACAACGCGCCGCCGCAGATGCTGCAAGAGACCTGCGAGAAGATGTCGCTGTTTCTGCTCGCCCACGCTGGCGCGGCGCCAAGGCTGCGCGCCGAATTCCATGAGGTCAAAGAACTGGGCGATCGCACCTGGCGTATCGCCGTCGCTGTGCGCAACGATGGCTACCTGCCGACAAATGTCACGGAACAGGCGGTGAAGATGCAGACAGCACGGCCCGTGGAGGCGCGGATTGACCTGGCGCCCGGGGACGAACTGCTCGTGGGCAACGTCCGTGAAGAGATCGGCCATCTGGCGGGCTATGGTGGGCGACGGAAAGTGGAGTGGATCGTTCGTTTTGCCGGCGAACGGCGCGGACAGATCGAAATCGCCGGGCAGCGGGCGGGGAGAGTGCGCCTCCAGCTGCAGGGGGCCGGCTCGTAACAGGCCTCACACAATCATCTTCGGCGCCAGACACGGGAGTTGTGTTCATTGTCCGGTAGCGGTACATCCTCCCTCGCCGACAGGATTGGTCCCATGAATACAACCCCGGTCCCTGCGCCTTTCGGATCACACTGGGCAGACGGTCTCACCCGCCACTGTCACATCGACTCTCATTTTGGCTCCTTCCGCCACGTGTACCGTCAATTCGACGCCGATGCCGTCGCTGACAGGATCGCTGCTGCCGGCTTTCAGACGGCGACATTCTTCGCCAAGTGCTGGGCGGGGTACTCCTACTACCCAACGGAGATTGGCACACCACATCCAGGCCTGGCTTGCGATTTCACCGGCGGGCTTGCCGGGGCGCTGCAGGAGCGGGGACTGCGCCGGCTGGTCTATTTCAATCTCGGCCAGGAGCGCCGCCTGCACCGTCAGCATCCGGAGTGGATCGTCAACCGCGACTCGTCCGTAGCCGTACCCGACGCGGAGGGTCTGGACGTAGCCTCTATGTGCCAGCGCTCGCCCTACCTGGATGAATCCGGCATTCCACAGATGCTGGAGATCATCGAGCGGTATGACGTGGATGGATTCTTCATCGATATCTTCATGCATCAGACGCTTGCGGGGATCTGCTACTGTCCCTGCTGCGCCGCCGGCTTCCGCCAGGACACCGGCCTGGAGTTGCCGCGGCAGGACAGTGACGCTTCCGCCTTCGCCTATCGCCGCTGGGCCAATGCGACGCTCGCGGCGATCGTCGAACGCACCCATCGGGCCCTGGCAGCACGCAAACCAGGTGTGCTGTTGCTGATCAACTGGGGCTACATGGCGCGCTTCCCGGTGACACCGCCCGCTTATATCCGCCAGCTCACCTGGGATACACCCGTGCCGAAGGTGGGGAATTTCGCCTGGAACTTTTCCTTCGAATCACGCTACCTGGCGTCGTTGCAGGATGTGACCTGGAGCGTGATGAATACGCGCGGCAATACCTGGATGGAGTATTCGCTGCGCGACCCCGAAGCTCTGCTGCAGGAGTGTGCGACAACCGTGGCCGCCGGGGGGGGTACGTATCTGGCCGATGTGGGCCATCCTTCGGGGCAACTGGATCCGGTCGTCTATGACCTGTTTGCCAGGGTCAATCGTCGCAGCGTTGAGCTCGAGCCCTGGACCCGCAAGGTCGAGCCCGTCCACGATGTGCTCGTGCTGCATTCGGCTGATTCCGTGTGGTCGAAGACGCCCTGCCAGCCATGTCCCGGGTGGACGCCGGCGCCCGGTTACTACTCTGTATGTGGCGCCCACAAGGCGCTGACGGAAGCACATGTGCAGACCGTGATCTGCAACAGCGATCGACTGCCCGATCTGCTCGGTGAAGCGCGGGCCCTGGTGTTGCCCGATCAGCGCATTCTCTCCGACGTCGAGGCCGACGCCATCCGTCGCTTCGTCGCCGATGGTGGCGGTTTGCTGGCCTTTGCCGGCAGCGGCATCCGCGACACGGACAACAATCTTCTGGATGATTTTTCCCTGGCCGATGTCTTCGGGGTGCGTTGTGTTGGTACTACCCCGTACGCCACAACCTATCTGCGCATCCCCGCCGCCGCCGCAATTGCCGGCGTTCCAGCCATGGATGTCCAGGTCGTGGGGCCGTCGGTTCGCGTGGCAACGTCAGGGGCGCAGGTGCTCTACGAATTCGTGCCGCCCTACGAGGACCTGCCTGGCGTGGCCCCCTATGATGACATGCCCGCCGGCACACCACCGCCAGCTCTGCAGGCCGATGGTCCCGGCGTCACCGTGCACCGCTACGGCAAGGGCACCGTCGTCTACTGCGCCGTCGACCTGTGCGCGGCCCTGTTCACCGAAGCCAATCCAATGCTGCGCCGGCTCATCATCTCGCTGCTGGATCGGGTGCATCCGGTGCAACAGCGGTCCATCATCGTTGACAATGCACCGATCAACGTAGAGGTCTTCTACAACCGTCGCGGCAAGGAACAGTTCGTGCATCTCGTCAACTATGCGGGCGACAAACGGGAACGCGGCACGCCGCAGACACAGGACTTGCGTCCTCATGGGGACATCGGCATCTCGCTGGCTCTCGGGGCACCGGCAAAGGTGAGTGAAGTCCCTGGTGATACACCGGTGGCAGCGGAGTACGTCGATGGGCGGCTGCATTTTCGCGCCGGCGTTACCGGCGCTCATACCGTCTACCGCGTGGAGTCCTGAGCTGCACGTGACTGCGTCAGCACCAGCGCCTGCTCGCGGGAATCGGCTCCGGCTGATATGACCACGCGCGCGCCCTCTGGGAATTGCCACGAGCCCCCGTCGCCACACCAGTTGTGCATCTGTGCGGTGTGGTCTGCGAAGACACCGTAGGCGGCGGCGCTCTCCTGCGGAGGCTGCACCACGTTCAGCAACCGCAAGTCCGGGATCTCCCGCCATGCCTGCCAGTGATGCCGGGCATTGGCGCAGCAATGCATGCCGATGCCGCCGTAGCGAGCCGACAGCAGGGCCAGCTCGGGCAGGAAGAGATCGCGGAACATGTCGGGGTTCACGGCGCCGATCTCGTCCTCCGACAAGGTGATACCGACGGGCATGTAGTAGTCGGGGTAGTGGGCGACGAAGTCCCGTCCGTAGCGGGCGAACCACTCGTCCAGAAAACCGGTCAGCACTTGTCGCACGCTGGCGGCCAGTTCCTTGACGGCCTCCGGTGACTCGATCATGGCGATGTAGAACGTATTCTTGTCCCAGATCAGTGCAGCAATATCCATCGGGCTCTGAATGTCCGGCAACCGCATCACCGCCTCGGGACCGGCGCGCCGCCGCAATTCGTCGGCGATATCAAAGAGCCTGGCGAGGGGCTCGCAGGCAATGTCCGGTACCGTGAGGCCCGCTATCTCGTCGGCATGGTGGATCAGCGGCAGGGCGAAGGGATTGGTCTCTGCCGGCCGGTGGACATCGCAGCCGAAGGCGGCGGCAAAGATCTCGGTGCCCGTGTACGGGTGCAGGTGGGGCACGGCATCATCGTCGAGCCAGGCAACGTTGGCCAACTGCTGCTGATACTGCAGCCAGGCCCATTCGATACGCTCACCAACATTGCCGGGATGCGGCAGGGGGCGCGGCGGCAGTCCGTGGTCGAGGCGCACCAGCAGCATGTGCCGCGGCGGTGCGGTCCTATCCAGGAACCGGGTCCAGCGTGCCTTCCGCGCCTCGATCCGTCGGGCAGTATTCACCTCAGGTTCTCCTATTCCGGGAAGTGCTGCCAAAACCGAGCCTGGCCGCGGGCACTCACGTAGCTGCCCAGTTCCTGGCGACTGCACCCGTCGGCGAGCAGCCTCGCCGCTTGCTCGCCGGCGGCTTTGAAGGCCATCACTTTGCGGTGCCCCTCTTCCGTGGAAAGGCTCCCCTCGATGATGGTGAAGACAGAACTGGCGCCGTCGGCGGCGGCCTGGAACAGGAAGTCACGCACCAGTTCCTCATCCAGATCCCGGTAGTGGAAGCTGCCCAGACGCCAGCCGAAGGGGACCTGGATCTCATCACGGAGTATGGGCGGGTTGAGTTTGTGCGAGATGGAGGGATCAAAGAAGCTCAGGCCCACTTCCTGCAGGAAGCGCAACTGCTCGCGGCGCAGATCCTCCACATGCGCCCGTCGCACGCCCGTGGTGATGCCCGTGTAGTACTGCTCCCAGTAGGGCAGGGCATACTCGCTGAACATGTGCGCCGGGATAAAACTGGCAATATCGTCGACCATGCCGGCGCCGTGCGGATCGGGGAACACGCCGCCGTCCAGTGCTGCCCGGAAGCGGAAGACATCGATGATGCTGGCGGTGGTCAGGCGCAGAAACTCCTTCACTTTTTCCGGCTCATCGAACAGATCGGTCAGAAACCCCTCACCGCGCAGTTCCCACGCCGTGGTGATGGGTCCTTCCACGCCAAAGCTGAACCCCACTCTTTCGTCGGGGAAGGCAGCTTTCATCTGCTCCCAGAAATCCAGGTAGAAGGGCGTATCGCCGGCTGTGGCGAAATCGACCGGTTCCTTCAGTGTGGCGATCGCTGTGTCCAGCGAGTCAAAGGGATGGGTGTGGCCCACCTCGCCACCGTCGACAAAGAGCAGTTCAGCACCGAGGCAGTTGGCGTGCATGTAGCTGATGGGAGGGGTTGCCGGCGCCAGAGGCGGCAGCCAGTCGCCGAACATCTCGTACATCCTGGCGCGGCCGCTGCGGTAGACCTCGATACAGGCATCGGGCCGCGTGTAGAAATCTTTCACCGGGACACCGGACAGTTCGATGCAGGCGTTGTAGCAGCCGCTGATCTGCCAGCGAAAGCCGGCCTGCTGGCGCGCGCTGTCGTAATCGGGTCTGATGTAGCTCAACTCGTCCTCCCGGTCTGGGCCGTCAAGGAACGATTGTCGTATCCTCCGCTGCCGGTCAAATCAGGTGCGGTTGATGAGCGACCAGATATTGAGAATCGTGGCGACGTAGAGGTCGGGCCCTTTGCGACCATCGGCGGCGACCCATTCCACTACGCCGTTGGTCCGATAGGCTGCTATCAGTTCGTGCAGTGTCCGTTGTGCCAGCGCCGGATCGACGGTCTGCAGCGCCTCGATGAGCCAGCCGGAGGCCGTCCCCCAGTAGCCCCCGTTCTGGTAGGTGTCGGCGGCAACGGGTTGGAACAATCGATCCCACACCTGCGGCGTCGGCAGATGACGGACCTGCCCGGCGTACATGAAGGTGTCGTACTGCTCCGCCAGGTAGTGCGCCACACGTTGCTGGCGTGTGGCAGCGCCGATGTCGTGCGCCACGAGGAAGGCGTTGCCCCAGATGTCGATCTGCCGGCAGATCTCGGAGGCGGCGAGATAGACCCCCAGGGTTTCGTCCCAGAGCAA
>ERZ890510.581-NODE-581-length-28457-cov-8.386205_pt1 | contig 28457 bp, 28 predicted proteins | sample MGYA00521265_ERZ890510 | MGnify/ENA primary metagenome ERZ890510 (study PRJEB32303, sample SAMEA104408624) | aquatic metagenome | biome: Brackish water; feature: Chemocline; material: water | place: Baltic Sea | collected 2014-10-26T21:54:00 | depth 110 m ... | reverse complement strand
TATGAACATTGATTACCTCTTATCCGGTAAGTGTCCTCATTCCACCGTCTTCACTGCCTAGTAATGACGATACAGAATTCGACAAAAACTGCCCAATATTCGTAAACAAAAAGGCCACCGAAGTGTAACTTCGGTGGCCTTTCACGGTCATTTTCACCCTAGCTCTAGCTCCAAACACGATCGTGAGCATCGAGTTCGTCCCACTCGGAAGTGTCTTCGAATGCGCCAGCCGGGTACACAGCTGCTCGCTTCTCACTCGACTTAGCAAGGTTTTCTCGAATAGCTTCTTCGTTTAACTCAAGTCCAAGACCAGGAGCATCGGTCACGGTGACATAACCGTCCTTGATTACATCTCCTTCTTGGCCGACGAGATCTACCAAGTCGTTCCACCAAGGATTGTCGACTGAATGCATCTCAAGGGCTATGAAGTTTTCCATCGCCATCGCCGCGTGTGCGTTTGCCATTGCCACAATCGGTGAACCAGCTTGGTGTAGGGCCACGCCAATTCCTGCATCTCGGCAGTAATCAGCGATGCGTTTGGTTTCGAGAATTCCGCCCGATGTTGCGAGATCAGGGTGAGCAACCGAAATTGCTCGAGCGTCCACTAGAGGCTTGAAGCCGTCGAGGCAGTAGATGTCTTCTCCTGTGCAAACAGGGGTATCAACGCCCGCCTTCAAGGCCTGCCACTGATCTACAAACTGCCACGGAATCATGTCTTCATACCAAGCAAGGGTGAACTGGTCGAGAGCTTTACCAATCCGAATAGCATTCTCAACACCCATGTGACCAAAGTGATCCGAAGCTAACGGGATTTCATACCCGATAATGTCGCGAACAGCCCCAACATACTCTTGCATCTTCGAAATTCCGTAGTCGGTCACCTGAATTCCAGTGAAGGGGTGCATAACTGTCGCTGATTCTTGCGAAATCTTCTTGTTGATTACTCCGCCCTCAAATTCCTCAGCAATCCAAGTTCCGATGTCCATTTTCAGGAACTCAAACCCTCGATCCATTCGATCCTTGAGCAATTTACCCATCTCATCTGGGTCTTTCTTCGAAGGAGTGTCTGCGTAGACCTTGATCTTGTTGTCGCCATACTTACCTCCGGCGAACATGTACGCCGGAACACCGAACGCCTTACCTGCGAGATCACAGAGTGCCATTTCGATTCCGCACACACCACCGCCTAGCCGACCATGTCCTCCAAATGGCTTGATCTTCTGAAATAGGCGGTCGATATCGCATGGGTTTTCACCCAAAATACGGCTCTTCAACATAAGAGCGTACCGGGCTGATGCGCCGTCACGAACCTCGCCAACACCGACGAGTCCTTGGTTAGTTTCGAGTTTAATGATCGGCCATCGCCATCCACCACCACCGACAACTGCAATTCGCATATCGGTGATTCGAAGGTCAGAGGGACTCGATGAAGTTTTTACCTGATCAACTGCGCTAATGTTCTGTTCTGCCAATTAACTAGTTTTCCTTGATGCTTAGTAACTAAATAGAAAGGAGTGGAAAGCTCATTATTTTAAGCGATTAGCTTTCCACTCCTCAAAGTCTTTGTCCATTGCTTCTGAAAATTTCCGATCAACTTCGCCAGGTGTGTACACACCCTCTCGAATTCGTTGCTGACCAAACTCGTCTTTCAGACGAATAGCTTCCGACCGTTCCACTACTTCCAGTGCCAGATGAGGTGGGATAAAAATAACACCGGTGCTTGTTCCAAGTACGACGTCACCAGGAACACAAGTTGCTTCGCCAATACGGGTTATGCCATTGATCTCAGGCATGGAGACGTCGAGGATCGCACTTGGGTCGACCCCACGAACGAATGCGTTGAAGTCGTCCAGTTCTAGAATCCGCTGCGTATCGCGAATACCACCATCTATCACCATGCCAGTGCCCGACCGTGCTTTGATAGCCGTCGCTAGATTATCGCCAGCGAAGGTTCCATTGAATATCTTGCCGAATAGGTCGACAACAATCAGGTCGTTTTGTTCGAGTTCATCAATGACCCAAGAATTTTGAAAGCCGACACGTCCATCCTCCTCACCCTGCTTGTCTATTGAGTCGTGCACATCTGGTCGACGTGGAACCCATCGACAAGTGACTGCTCGTCCAACGATCACACGTTCCGGATGAAGGTTCTTCCAGTCGCCGGCGAATTGAAAGTGGTATTCGTTGCGCTTGCAAGTGCCCCAAGCCTCTTCGGTGGTGACTAACCTCATACGTTCGAGAATCTCATCAGACACCAATGGACGCCCATTAATATCTCGACTACCCGTCCAATTACTGGTGACGGAGCTAATCATTTCAGGGTTGGTAACGTTCATAGTTTCCTTAACAAAATATGTGGGTAAGGTGAGTCAAAATTCCGACCGAAAAGTGTACACCTACACTTGCGGTGCAGGCGTTCCATCCTCGTTCAGGATACCTGCTTCGATCAATGCTTCTCTCAGTTCGGTGACATGGCTTTCTGATAGAGGAAGATTTGGTCTGCGAGGAACAGTTCCTTCATATCCGAGCAGGTTCAATCCAGCTTTTTGCACTCCAACACCCCACGACATTCCAAGAAAATCCAAGTGATTAATACGCTCTTGCATCTCTCGGGCTTCGGCGTAACGACCATCCAAACATGCCCGAATAATATCGCGCGCTATGTGGGGTCCCCAATTTCCGAAAAGTAAGCAGGCCCCCACAGCACCGATCATGCCACCAGGCATCAACAATGTTCCGTTGCAAGTCCACAGCTTAACGTTGCCAGCAACGAACGGGGGCATCCTGCACTCGTACCTATAGTTGAGAGACATGATGTAAGCGAACACGTTGTCGAATGAAGTCAACTCCCGAAGCTCTTCGGGAGTCACGTCTATACCCATCGCCGTTTTTGGCTGGTGAATAATCACGATTGGGATCGGGCTACCTTGGGTAACCTGCTCAAAATAATCCTGTACCGGCGCAGTACTCGCTTTCCCACCGGCCGGTGGAATTCGAACGCGAACCAAATCGGCACCGCCTTCAGCGTACAAATTAGCCAGCCTAACGGCTTCGGTTGGCGAGAGTGCGTCGATGCCCGCGATCACAAATTTCCGGCCAGCATGTGCTTCAACAACGGTCTTGAGCGCAGCGATTTTTTCAGGCTCGCCCATGTGAAATTCTTCACCACCGTAACTGCCGACCACAAATCCCGACAAAGCCGTATTGGAGAATTTATCGACATTTCTCGCCAATGCATCGAGGTCGAGCGATTCATCTGCACGAAACGGCATGTTTGTTGGGGCAACGATTATTGGATCGGAAGCGGGGATTGCCATCTGTATTCCTAAATAGATTGCAGCAGATCGAGATCTAAGACACGAATTTTACATCTCGATCGGCTCAGAGTGAATGTTGTTGGTCAAGAACTTCGTTTGGGATTCGTTGATGACGAACACAAAATCAACTGACTTACGTTTATCGTTATCTATAGACATTGATCGGATTCTGCCGTCACTCCACGTAATTCCGATACTCCAGGCTCGACATAGGCACTGATTTTGAAAATAAACCACTCACTTTCGTTTCTCATAACGTCGCTTCTCGTTGTCGTTACATTGGGTTGCGGTTCGAATCCTGAGCCAACCGCCGAACCCGATGCGCTAGTAGTTTTCGCCGCTGCTTCTGACATAGGTTTGGGTACTGCACGAATTCCACTCAACATACAAATGATCGACGGAAATCGCTTTGACGATAAAGCTGCAGAGCTCGAGGTTACTTACACTGCCCCTAACTCTGACACAGCGAACGTAGTCGAAGATCTCAAGTGGAGACAATGGCCTGTTCGAAATGGGACTTACACAGCGATCATGACCTTCGACCAGGTCGGGCTTTGGAAAATCAATGTTCGGTCCAAGATCGACAAGAACATACTTGCCGCAGGAAGTGGAATTCTAGTCAAATCTGTGACTGATGCTCCCAATATCGGAGATTTCGCACCATTGACTCAGACGAAGACCGCACCTGCCGACGGAATATTGCGTTCGATCACCAGTGCTCCTGACCCTGATCCTGATCTGTACGCAATAAGTTTCGATCAGGCGGTAGCAACTGGTACCCCAACCGTCATTTCGTTCTCAACTCCGGCTTATTGCCAATCAGGCACATGCGGTCCTCAAACCGAGGTGCTTTCCGAACTGAGTGAGAAATACAAAGGCAATGCAAACTTCATACACGTTGAGATATTCGACAACCCTGAAGAAATGCTAGCTGTTGGAGATCCTTCACTCGGCATCGAATCACCTGTAATTCACGAATGGGAAATTCACACTGAGCCATGGACGTTTGTAGTCGATGGAAATGGCATCGTCATCGGACGATTTGAGGCGTTTGTAACTCTGACAGAAATTGAAGATTACCTCGTTCCTGCTATGAACCAAGGCTAATCGAACAGTCTCACAATCACGAATTCGCCGGATTCAAGCTCATCGTATTCAACAGTCACGGGTTCTTGAAGAACCCGATGCTCCTCAAGATGCGAAGGCGTAAAACCGGCAAAAATCCCAGATCCCCGAAATGTCCATTGCTTGCCTGATTCATCCTCAAGCGTAAGGCTCGATATGGTCGTGACCGACGCAGACTCTACTTTGACGATCTGACCACTCGCCCGCTTTGCCTCGCCAACATTAGTGATTGAAGCAATTCCAAAGGCGATAAATATGACGGCGGTGATCGCGAGCAATATCGATATGGTTTTCCCTGCACTTGTCATGGGTAAATCGTAGCAACAAATTAACCAACCACAGATTGTGAGATCAGGTCAATTTCACACTCAATGGCGCTAAAATAGCTTGTCTGATTGCTTACATTCGTTCACTTCATTGAGGTGATTGTGGAATTAAGTCAGGATTCAAAATAGTTCCGAGTGAAACGGCGGGACTCTCTTGTTTTGAGCATGTCGAATATCGCCTCCGTATAGGATAATTCCGGTTCTGCAGATGGTATCTTCAACGACGAACCCCTCGGGAAAGCCTCTAATAGTCATCAGTAACAGTTCGATTGAGTGTACCCCAGCGTAACGGGGCCCAGCACTACGTGATCTCCTAATTTGCAGAACCCTTTCGCACCAAAACCAGGCGACAAAGTCGTTCGACGACCGCGACAGTCAGAAATGTCGCCGATTCACGCGCACGTTGTGCGCCGCGAGGTACCCGTGCGTGGCCCGGCGTCACCAATGATGTTGGTCTACAGCTTTTTCGCCGTAGCTGCGGTAGGCGCCCTTCTGCTCTCATTTCCTATCTCAAACCGACCAGCGGAGTTCATGTCACCGATCACCACGTTCTTCACCTCCGTGTCTGCGATGACAGGAACAGGACTCGTACTGGTCGACACCAGAGAACACTGGACAGGTTTTGGTCAGGCGGTAATTGCTGCATTGATATTTATCGGTGGATTGGGATTCATGACAGGTGCGGCGTTCTTGCTACTAATCACAGGGCGTCGCTCCAGTTTGCAGGGGCGGCTCGTGGTTGGAGCTGGACTTGATGACAACCGTCTTGGGGCCATCGGTACTTTAGCGCGAAACATCATTTTGATGGCGATAATCGTCCAGATAATCGGCGCTATATTCATTTTTGTCCGTTGGTACTTGGTCGCTCCGCTATGGGAAGGCATCGGTCTCGGAGAAGGCTTGTGGCAGGGCGTGTTCACGGCGATATCGGCCTTCAACAATGCGGGGTTCGATATTCTCCCCGACGATCTGGTAGGAGGAGGAAGTTTAGTCGGATTAAGCAGAGACATACCGACACTATTTATCATCGCTCTATTGATCCTGGCCGGATCCAGCAGTTACTCAACTCTGTCAAATGTTGTGGAAATTCGCGGTTGGCACCGACGATCAATGGGTTCTAACCAGATGCTGGTTGGCGTAGGTGTCCTCACGATGATTGGACTCGGCGCGTTTATCACTCTGGTGGGTGCGAAGCGAAACGTAGAATCACTCGAAATCTTCGGGCTTACGGTAATCACGCTCTCAGCCATTTACGCTACGCTCGCCTACGTGATCAGAATACGAAGATGGCGCCAATTGACACTCGATACGAAACTCGTGTTGGTGGGAATCGCGGTGATTCTGTTGATTGGCTCCGTGTCATTCGTATCGCTCGAGTGGAGTAACCCTGCAACGATAGGCAATGTATCGATCCAAAGCAAGGTAACTCAAGGCTTCTTCCATGCAGTGAACCGAACAGCTGGATTCGCTACGGTCGACTATAGCGCGCTACATACCGCCAACCTGAGTATTTCAGAAGGTTTAATGTTCGTTGGTGGCGCTTCTGCGTCAACGGCAGCTGGAATCAAAGTCAACACACTCATGGTGATTGTAATTGCATCATTTGCAATTTTCAGTGGTAAAGAGCGAACTACGGTATTCGGGCGTGAGATTCCACGAGTCAACGTGCAGCGGGCGATGGTTGTTGGAGCAACGGCGACCGCAGTCGTATTTATGCTGGTGGTCTCGTTATTTATCGTTCAGCCCTCACTAGACTTCGGTGCGAGTCTTTTTGAGATATTTTCAGCATTTGGCAATACGGGATGGTCTACGGGTGTTACATCGCAACTTAATGAAGGTGCTCAGATCGTCTTATCTATAACCATGTTCGTTGGCAGATTCGGTCCCTTGACGATTGCGTTGTTCATGGCAGGACGTGAGCGTCAAGACACGATCCACTACGCAAGCGAACGAATCCGAATCGGCTAACGCTTTTTGGCGACCGGTCGAATCGAAAGAATCTGCCTGGTCTGCTAGCTCGACTAGTACTCCTTACGAGCAACAAGCCGAAGGTGCTACTACATCTCGCCGGTAGCACAGATCCCGGAATCGACCAATCCCGGTGGCATGGAAGTTTCCTGCACCCGGTCTTCCATCACGTAATTTTCTAATCCCGGCTACCACTTTTAAACAGGCAATGCAGAACGCTCAATATCCTTATACCGAGCTTGCGCTGACTTCACGAAAGCAGCCCGACATTAGTTGAGGCGACTTTCTGTCTCCCAAAATCACCATTGAACAAACATTGGCATGAACGTCGCTAATCCTCCTATAGTCAGCGTTCCGTTCAGAGTTACGATCCTGCGGTCATAGTTGAACACCAGAATACTCGCATGTTTTGCCCACGCCAGCTGACTGTTAATAATCGTCACCAAATCGCTAAGTTCCCACTATCGGCATACCAAGCGAAAACGCACGATTCAGCCGCTGTAAAAAGGCGGCACTGCACGTTTCTAAGCTGTTGCTACAGGCCGACAGATCCAAATTGTCTCGCGGAGTTTGGTGGGCCCTGTAGAGATCGAACCGACGACCAGCGGATAAAAGGCAGCGTGAGTGGGTGTCACGATGCTTACAGACACTACTGAGTATCCCTCGGGCAAGCTCTGGTTCACGAGGAACGCAACTCTTTCGACGCCACGATCGCGATAAAGAACACGGTCAATCCTCCGATCACGGCGGTCAGTACTGTTGGCATGATTCCTGCCACGTCGAGCAACCATCCACCTAGAAGCCAAGCAATCGCCAAACTCTGCACAGCAATAGCTACAACCGACATCACACGCCCGAGTTATTCCGGAGAAGTAAAATGCTGCAACAGCGTCATCAGGGTCGCCCCCCAAAGCGGCAATGCCGCTCCCATTCCAAACAGGAACACGAGTGCGAACCAGTAGTTGTCGGTCAGCCCCAGGAATACGAAAAATACGCTGAACAAAAGCACAGCGGCTAGGAGCGATATAGCGCTGCGTTTGATCCCACCAATTATCGCTAACACGATTGCCGCCGCAGCTTGCCCGAACGCGAACGCTCCCCACATCCATGCGAATTGAACCTCTGATGTATCGAGTACCTCCACGGCTATCGCAGGTATGACCGGGAACGCCATCCCAAAAAATATGAGTGAAAACGCCTGCAAGAAAATTACCCAGAAAACCACAGGGGTTTTGCGGATGTGTCCAAATCCTTGCCCGATTTGTTGTATAGCGGAGCCCTTTTGTACAAATGTTGGGCGGCTGTGGGGCAATCTCATAGTCACGATTACTGTCACAAAGTAAAGCGCCGTTAGTCCGAAACACGCAGCGGTGACGCTACGAATCGAGATCAATATACCGGCAAGTAAGGGGCCGAAAGCCCGGCCTGCCGACGGCCCTAGTTGATTCATCAGGTTCGCTTGCTTACGAAGTTCGCTGGGCACGATCTCTGGAATGATCGGACAGCAGGCATTCCGATCGCAATGGTCGCCCCTGCGATGGTCGACAAAGTGACGATATGCCAGATTTCGGCGCTCCCGGACAGAAAGATCAGTGCTGTCACTAAGGCTAAGGCCACCAGCAACCAGCGCTCGATGAGAAACACTCGTTTGGCACCGAATCGGTCAATCATTACTCCGGCATAAAGACTGATCAATATCACCGGAACGAAACGCAGGCCTGCAGCCAATCCGACCTCAGTGTTCGCGAGCCACCCTCGCCAAGGATCCACCACGACTGGGCAGCCAGCCGCATCTGTTCCCCGCCAAAACCGAGACCGTTGGAAACGACCAGCGCAAGAAATCCTCTTGTGGTCAGCAGGCGTTTGAACGGTGAACGCTTTTCGGTAGTGGATACCAAATGACAATCCTTGTAGTGCATTGGCTACGGAGGCGAGTCTTCCGCCTGCTTGATTGGGAGAAGTTATCACATCGAACTCACATGCGCGTTTCAAACCCGTGAGCAGTACTGACTCAAATTAGCGCGTTCTTCATTAGATTCCAACCACAATACGTATTTGCAATACGCACACCCGAAGGCAGGTTGCTCACAGTTCAGATCACCATTGGACAAACATTGGCATGACTACGTGGGTGTATCCGTCGTGTTTCGCTGACCTGAACACACCAGGACTCGAAGGCGTGGTAGTTTCCAAATCGACGTCTTCGCCTTTCATGACGTTCAATACGTCCATAAGGAACTTGCTGTTGAACGCCACTTTGGTCTCTTCACCTTCAACAGTAGCGTCGAGTTCGTTCTCGTTGGATCCGACTTCTTCAGCGCGTGAAATAACCTTCACGGTTCCACCTGTATCGCCAGGGCTAACAATAACCCGAATGATACCGCTACCATCTCGGGCGAAAATTGATGCCGCCCTCGTTGCCTGAACCATGCTGGAAAGATTGACTGTCGCCTTTGTGCCGTAGCTAGTCGGAATAAGCTTTGCGTAGTCAGGAAATGTACCCTGAACAAGTGCAGTAACTATCTCTGATGTGTCCAATCGGAATTTTGCAGAGCGACCGCTGCTGTCTACTGAGAGCTCGACGCTCGAAGAACCATCAGCGAGCAGGCGTTCTACCTCGGCAAGAGTTTTGGCGGGAACGATTACGCCAACTTCAGATTCAACCGAACTACCAAGCTTGCCAGTCTCAACAGCAAGCCGAAACCCGTCTGCAGCCGCAAGAGTGAAGTTGTTTTCTATGAGTTCAACTTTTACACCGGTAAGCACAGGACGGGAGTCATCTGTGGCCGCCGCGAAAACCACGCGCTCTAGAGCACCACGCAACGCATCCGCCGGGATCTTCACCGACGATCCGCCATCAACCGTCGGTATCGGAGGGAATTCCTCAGCAGCGATACCGTTTATCGTGCCGTTGAACTTGTCGCAAGTGACAATAACGCCTACAGGTTCATTTTTGAACTCAATATTCACGGTTTGACCCGGAAGAGAGTTCACGAAGTCAGTAAACATTCGAGCCGGAACCGTCACAGCTCCTTCACCTTCGATTTGTGCCCCGATCCATGTACTGATCGAAATCTCAGTGTTTGTGGCAGTCAGTTTCAATTGACCGTTATCACCCTCAAGAAGCACGTTTTGAGTTACCGGCAATGTAGCCCGGACTGCGACCGCCCTGCTGACATTAGCCAATCCACGGCTAAGATTTTCTCGAAGGCAAGTTACCTGCATGCTGATCCTCTTAATTGCTCACTTCTTAGCGCACAAACACAATTCCACTATATAGGGGGTCGAAGTATAGGTACGACCACAACGGTTGGTCAATTTGGCATAGCGTGGTTATCGTGATGTTTTATATAAACACGAATTCCGAGATAAGATGCGTGCTTGTGAATTGTCAAACCTTTCGAACCAAAGATCTACCCTGAATAACACTTCGCCAATCAACCAATGAACAAATCCCAAATCAGTGAAATTCTGCAACTTGTCGCAGATGGCAAAATGTCGGCACACCAAGCGACCTCCGAGCTTAGCCTAACAGCCCCAACTTCAGACCTTGGATTCGCTACACTTGACCATGACCGCGGAGGTAGAATCGGATTCCCTGAAGTTGTATACGGACTAAGTAAAACACCAAAAGACACTGCCGTAATCGCAACCCGAATATACGAACGATCTGATGTTGTCTTGGTCACGAAGTCTTCTGAAGAAGCGTTCGATCAGTTCAAAATATTGGTTCCAGAGGCTGTATGGGAGGAGGAGCCTCGTGCTATATGGGCTGATCGTCGAAGTGCCAAAGATCTAATTCCAGGTGTAGTGGTGGTAGTAGCCGGTACTTCTGATCTTCCAATTGCCCGCGAAGCTGTTCTGACAGCGACATTGATGGGGTGTGATGTAAAAATTATCATTGACGTTGGTGTTGCAGGCCTTCACAGACTCTCTAGTCGAATCGATGAGTTGAATGGCGCACGAGTAATAATAGTTGTAGCGGGAATGGAAGGCGCACTCCCCAGCGTCGTCGGTGGACTCGTCCGTGCCCCTGTGATCGCCCTCCCTACCTCAGTGGGTTACGGCGTCAGCCTCGGAGGTGTCGCTGCGCTACTAGCGATGCTGAATTCGTGTGCGCCCGGCGTATCCGTAGTGAACATTGATAATGGCTTTGGAGCTGGGTATCAGGCTGCTTCGATCGTTGGTGCCACTTGGGCGCAATAACCCCCATACTTCCGAACGTTATACTCGTCATGATCCTTAAACGAAAAACGCCTCCATCAATGTCGAGGCGTTTTTCGTTACTACCTGAGGATGTATTCGATTACTTACTTTAGAGTCTTCAAGTAGGCGATCACATTTTTGACATCAGACTCACTCAAGAGATCGAACGAGGGCATCACTGCGGGGAATCCGTCCACAACAAACGCTGTAGGTTCTCGAACCGACTGTGCGATGTATGCGTCAGCGTCTAGGGCTGTTCGGGTACCTGACCGCTCGTAAACTCCCAGAAGGCTCGGACCGACAATTTGACTGCCGTCGGTGGAATGACAGCCTGTGCAACCGGAGCCATTAAAAAGGATCTGACCAGCATCTGCATCCCCTTCACTGACGATCGGAGCGTCTTCCACTGATTCAGAAACTTTATCCGAAGTGTCAGATCGTTCGATTGGCGCAGCGGCTGTCGGATTGAACTGGATTGGTGCTTGAGTAGGAATTACTTCCTCAGAACACGCCGCAATCACAAACAACGTCGTAATCGCGGACACAATTAATAGATTTACACGTTTACCGGGCACTATCACGTCCTTTGAGTTAACTGAACTTCCGACTCCAGTCATAAATAGGTCGGAAAATTCTTGCGTAATCCACGTTAGCAACAGCCCTAAAAAGGGTCAATCAACTACAAGGGACAATTATTGAATGAATTCGCGCGAAATTCTAAGTGACGTTTCGATCAGCCTGATATGCGTCTGATCTCAATCTCTTCACCAGGCGCAAGTGCAACTCGCCGTATTTCAATACCGAGCTTCAACAGCCAGTAGCTCAAGGTCGCCTTGCTTACACCAAGTCGCTTCGCAGCACCCGTCAGACCGACTTCGTTCACTATTTCGGGCAATGCTCGCTCAAGAGGTCTTCTCAGCTTGCGTTCTGCGAGAAGCATCTTCGTTGTTTTTGAGCCTTGCATTCGTCTCCCCTGTCTTTCGGTCGTGTCGCAGACATGAATGTAGTTGGCTGCCAATCAAATAACCGTGTGAATCGATGACGTATTCCAGACATTTTCGACTGGAATCTATCGCCGAGAATCTGAGCCATCCACCAACTCAACCTAAAAAGTTTACCGAACAGCACCTGAACAAGTCAAGAACATGTTCTATATTTGTTTCTCCTTTTTTTTATACTTGTTCGAAACTAATTAGGAACAAGGCTTATATTGCGTGTGTAATTCGAGTACGATTTGTTCTACATATAAATTGGTGTCTTAGGTCAGCATCATTATCGAAATATTTGCGTAATTTTGGTTGAGGCGGTGCTGAAATATGCGCCGAGATGATCATTTCACTCGCATGGCCGGTGTACATCTGGTCGTGCGCCTCACTCTATTTACACATTGCCGTCCCAACTTGAGTATTGCGTCGTTCAGCGCACTGCCCGCTTTAAATTCACCGATCAGAGTTATCCCAGCTAATCAACAGACGAACGACCTCTCCGTCGAACGTTGAGTTCAATCTGCTTGAGTCGCGGCTTACCTCAGAAACCCCGAAAATACATCTTTCCGAACTCAGCCACTGCTAGAATTTGCAGTGGATTATTCCGACCAGTAACAGGTCCCCAATCAACATTTGATGTCGTACATCCAAAACATCTGCCCTATACTCGCTCACGCCGTAGTACGGAGAAAATTCAATCGAGCCTCTAACCGATCTCATTCACCTACTTGAGACCTTTGCGCTCAATTTCACGACCGACGTTTATGACTTCATGGGGTGGTTCGGCGTAATTGTGCTCATGTCGATAGAAAGCACCGCTATTCCCCTACCGAGCGAAGTGATCATGCCTCTGGCCGGATGGCGACTTGTCCTAGACCAAGGACATGGGTTGGCATATGTGTTTTTAGCCGGCTTCTATGGAGCAGTGGGAAGCCTGATTGGTTCACTGATCGAGTATTACATAGCGCGTGCGGGCGGCCGCCCTCTAATTGAAAAGTACGGTAAGTACTTCCTGATTACCCACAGAGATCTCGAAAGAGCTGATCGATGGTTCCAAACTCGAGGTGAACTGACTGTGTTCGTCGCCAGAATGATTCCAGGAGTTCGTGGATTCATTTCTATCCCTGCAGGCATCGCTCGCATGAATGTTGTCCGATTCTCCATCTTCACATTCATCGGTGCTTTCCCTTGGACTCTCGGGCTTGCATGGGGCGGATACTTACTTGGAGAACACTACGATTCCATCAGGGAAGTATCAAAACCGTTCGACATCCCGATCATCGGCTCAGTATTTATAATCGGAGTCTGGTTTCTGTGGCGCCGTATAAAAGAAGTCCGAGCCGAAAGTTACGATTCAAAGACTTTTAACAACTAACAGGCCGGCGATCTCAGATAAATACCGCATTGTGCCTGCAGTATATTTGTGGGCACTTGTAATCCAATCGACTCCAAAGCAATCTCAGAATCACATGTCACCCGATGACACTCCAAGTCAAAAATAGGCTAAATGTAGAAGTAAACGGAATCACAGTCAGTTGCGGAACTGATTCAAGGGTTCTCGATGCGCTCAGGAGTGCAGGGTTCGACGTCCCAACCCTCTGCTTCGATGAGCGCAGCGGACCACAAGGAACTTGTCGGATGTGCCTTGTAGATGTCGAAGTGAACGGTCAGAACCAACAAGTGGCAGCGTGTACAGCTTTCGTTTCTGAACAAATGAGCATCGAAACGCACTCAGATTCGATCACAGATTATCGAAAAACCATCCTCGAACTGCTGCTGTCAGAAACCTCATCTCCAGCCAACTGCCCTAAGTGCATATCGTTCAAGAAATGCGAACTGCACACAACAGCCGAAGAATATGGAGCGAAGTGGGACGCGTTCCCATCTCTGATTACACGTGAGAAGGCGAATGATGATAACCCGTTCATCCAGCGTGATTATGACTACTGCATCTCTTGTTTTCGCTGTACCAATATCTGTAATGACTGGGAACAAGCCGGTGCGATTACCGTTGAAGGTCGCGGTCAAAATAATTCGATCGCTTCTTTCTTCAATAACAACCTGCTCGAATCGCCCTGCACGTTCTGTGGACAATGCATAAATACGTGTCCGACCGGTGCTCTCACCGACAAGAAAATAGTCGGAACAATCAAAGCTGAAAATATCGAGCGAACTAAGACGATCTGCCCTTATTGTGGAGTCGGGTGCGGTATCCATCTTCTCACTGAAGATGGGAAGCTAAAAGGAACTGAGCCCGACTTCGAAGCTCCAAGTCGTGGTTCGCTCTGCGTAAAGGGCCAATTCGCTTCATGGGAGTTCGTAAAAAGCGAAGAACGGCTCAAATACCCGCTTATTAAAGAGAATGGCACTTTTCGACGGGCTTCCTGGAATGAGGCTCTCGACCTAGTTACCAGTAGATTCACTGAGATACGGGATGAATCAGGTCCAGATTCGCTAGTTTGCTGGTCGTCGGCACGCTCCGTGACTGAAGCGAACTACCTGATGCAAAAATTCGCTCGAATAGGTATCGGTACGAACAATATCGATAATTGCTCTCGAACCTGACACGCTCCAACGGTCGCCGGTATGGCGGTCATGGTCGGCAAAGGTGCCATGACTAACTCAATTGAAGAGTTAGCAAGTACCGACTTGCTGCTAGTCGCGGGTTCGAACACCACTGAAGCCCATCCCGTCATTTCAATCAGAATGAAACGCGCTGTACGAAACGGTGCAAAACTCATAGTAATCGATCCTCGTAAAATCGAACTGACAAAGTGGGCGACACGACATCTTCAGATAAATATCGGAACAGACATTCCTCTGTTCAACGCGCTAGCACACGTAATGATCAACGAAGATCTATACGACAGGGAGTATGTTGAAAGCCGCACCGAAGGGTTTGAAGAGCTAGCAAAACACGTCCAGCTCTACACCCCTGAGTACGCAGCAGAAGTTTGCGGAGTCCCTGCCGAAGACATCATTGCTACTGCGCGTGAATACGCTGCAGCATCAGGGAAAGCAGCTATCTGCTACACACTCGGCATTACCGAACACTCTTGCGGATCACACAACGTGCAGTCCATCGCAAACCTCGGAATGCTAGGCGGAAATTTCGGTAAACCAAACGCTGGAGTGAACCCTCTCAGAGGTCAAAACAATGTACAGGGAGCATCCGATTCCGGAGCACTCCCGACCGACCTTCCCGGCTATCAGAAAATCGAACGCCCAGGCGTGCGTGAAAAGTTCGAAAAAGCATGGAAGTCTGAACTTCCAAAACATCGTGGAATTACAAAAATTACTGCAATGGATCAGATGCTCAGAGGTAAGGTGCGTGGTGTCTATATCATGGGCGAAAACACTGTCATATCCGACCCTAATACGAACCATGCCCAAGCAGCACTTGAAGCAACCGACTTCATCGTGGTTCAGGATATTTTCATGACTGACACGGCAAAGCTTGCCGATGTGGTGTTACCGGCCGCATCGTTCGCCGAATCTGACGGAACTTTTGCCAACAGCGAACGTCGTGTACAGCGTGTTAGACCTGCCATAAAACCCGTCGGTGAAGCTCGCACCGATGTCGATATTTTACTCAATGTAATGAGTCGATTTGGCGTCGTCCAAAACCTGCACACGGCATCCGATGTTTGGGATGAGATGAGGCAGTTGTCCCCGTTGTTCGGAGGCATTACTTATGATCGCCTCGACGTTGAGGGCGGAATTCAATGGCCCTGCCCAACTGAAGACCACCCAGGAACTCAATACCTGCACAAAGACGAGATGGATTCCGGAATGCCGGGTTACTTCGCTCCCGTGGACCACATACCGCCTGCCGAGCCTGCTGACTCCGAATACCCATTAATTCTCACAACTGGCCGGCGTCGTTCAACCTATCACACTGGCACACAAACCGGCCGAGCTACCGGATTCGATCTGCTGGTTCCTTCAGAACTTGCTGAAATCAATCCATACGACGCGGAGCAACTCGAACTCGTCGATGGGCAGACAGTAACCGTCAGCTCTCGACGAGGGTCTGTTGAAGTACCGGTCAAGATCACCGACAGATCGCCCCACGGAACGATCTTCATGAGTTTTGCGTTTCCAGAGTTAACCCAAACCAATCGACTGACTTCAGACGCCTACGATTTCATCACCGAGACACCGGAATTCAAGGCGTGTGCAGTACGGATCGATCAAATCAAAGAATCGCTTGCGACCACCGACTAGGATCAGTCTTGCCGCGGACTCATCCGTGATGACCAAAAGCTCGGATCGCCAATGGTCGGGAAATGGAGTGGTTCGAATCTACCCTGAACATTCGAGCCGCTGATAAACGCCTCTATATTGCCTTGAACGTACTTCGCAATCTGCTGCGCCGCACCAATCTGATTCGTAAGCGGATTGGTCGTAATGATCAGCTTGCCTGATAATTCCAAAGAGTCGCCAGCGTTAGTTATCGCGCCGCCAGGGCAGTCCGTTGCATACCCGGCAATATCGCCACGTTCCAGAGCAGCGAGAACTGCTCTCTCATCAACGACTGATTCATCAGAAGTGTTGATCACTACAGCTTCTGGCTTCATCAATCCGAGCTCACGCTGGGAAATCAAAGGTGCGGCTGTTGGACCGGCATGCACGTGAATCGATATCACATCCGCACGAGACATAAGAAGATCCAACGTCTGACGGCGCACGCCCAGTTCATCCAAAATACCAGTCCGCGGAGTTCGAATATCCGTTACAACAGCCGAAGCTCGTATAGCCGTCACCTTTCTTACAACCTCACAACCCACTTCACCCAGCCCAATAACCCCCCACTGCGGCATCGGCTTAACCGTCAGCGGCCCAGTGAATCCTATAACGCGGTTAGCGACACGTGCGGCAATTAATGGCGAAATACCCGCAACGATCGCATTGGACTCTGACGCATGATCGAGCACAGCGGACGGCGGTCGGCAGCCCAAGTATTGAGTAAGACCATGCAAAGGCAAATTGGGCGTCTCAGCAGAAGCCGAAAGGGGCGATACGCTACCTAGCAGCAACACATCGCCAACACCGAATACCATGTCATCAAATTCTCTGATCGTGACTCGTCGATAATCAGGCACATCAATGAAAATTGAGTCGACCACATTAGCTACTGGATCGGTTTCAACTGCTATTAGGTATACGTTCGTCATTTATTCGCAGTACCAGTTCGAGCGTTGGCCAAGCATTGTCCTGAGTCATAGGGATAACAACAATTCAATCGTATAAGACTCCCAGACTCGAGTACGACCACCTTAGTGCTACTTCAAAGCTTATGATTTACATCGAAAGTCACTTCCCACAGAAATCGGATCATAGATTGACCGAAACCATTTCGAATCCACGAACGCTCCTATTTGTCCCAGGCAATCAACCTCACCTGCTCCAGAAAGCAGCGGTTTCGAGACACAGTGGCTCATTCCCGATCTCGAAGATTCGGTTCCTTCGGGAGAAAAAGAAGAAGCAAGAAGAATTGTTGTTGAGCAAATCCCAGTGCTTGCGCGGGCAGGAAAATTACTTGCCCCCCGAGTCAACTCTATGACATCAGGTCTGGCTGAAGACGATATCAACGCCGTAATGTCGAACGACATCATCGGAATTTCGATCGGGAAAATCGGGAATGTCGAAGAAATTACGAATCTCGAAAAAATTCTGATGAAAGCTGAAACACGCGCCGGAGTAACAGTTGGTCGCACAACCATCCTGCCGTGGTTGGAAACGGCGGAAGCAGTCATCAACGCATACGATATCTGTAAATCCAGCCCACGGATTCGCTGGACAGCGTTTGGCGCCGAAGATTTTTCTGCTGATATGGGAATTAGCCGAACAGTCGATCACACCGATACAAACTCGACTACTGCTTCCGAACCCGGTCTTATCTATCCTCGTTCTGCTGTCGCGATTGCAGCACGCGCTGCAGGGGTTCATGCGTTGGATACGCCGTTTACGAAATTTCGTGATCCTGAAGGCCTACGCACCGAGGCACTGCTCGCCAAGTCGATTGGCTACAAGGGCAAACTGGCAATTCACCCTGCTCAGGTCGACGTAATCGAATCAGTGTTTATGCCAACAAAGTCGGAGATCGAACGAGCACTGAAAGTGCTCGCAATCGCCGCCGAAGCAGAAGCAAAAGGCCGAGGTTCAATCTCACTAGACGGCGAAATGATAGATATGCCGGTAATACTTCGAGCCAAGAACGTACTCAGGGATGCCGGAATCTCTGAGTAATTGCCTAAACTCTAGACCACAGGATAATTGGGAACAAATCGGATGAGCTACGGACGATTTTTTGAAGATTTCGAAGTCGGTGAAGTTATTAAACATTGGCCAGGTCGAACGATCTCAGAAACCGACAATTCATGGTTCTCGCTGCTGACGATGAACCAACATCCGGTTCATATCGACGCCAATTACGCCAAAAACACTCAACACGGTCAAAACCTCGTAAACGGCCTTTTGGTATTGGCGATAGCCATAGGACAAACGGTCGCTGATATTTCGTTACGTGGAATTGCCAATCTCGACTACGAATCAGTAAAACATGAAAGTCCAACGTTCCACGGTGACACGATCTACACCGCCTCGACAATCCTCGAAACTCAGGAAACATCCAAGGGAGATCGAGGGGTTGTTTACCTTGAGACAGAAGTGACCAATCAGCGAAAAGAGCGAGTCATGACGGTTCGCCGACACGTGCTTATTCCCAAAAAGAATCACGACACGCTCGGTGAGGGCAAACTGGCACACGAAGCGGACTCTTGAAAATTGGACAATTCATCGACTAAGCAACCAGAACGGAAGGGGCCCCTTCACGGAATCCGTATTCTTGCAATCTCACAGTTTGGTGCCGGCCCGTTTGCAACTCTGAACCTTGCCGATCTAGGTGCTGAAGTCATAAAAATCGAAGATCCCGCCGCCGGAGGTGATGTAGCACGCTATGTCCCACCCGCAACAAACGACTCCGATTCGCTGTACTTTCAGTCATTCAATAGAGGGAAAAATCGATTGCGATTGATCTTCGTAACCCTGATGGGGTCTCCGTATTTCATCGGTTGGTAGAAAAATCAGATGCGGTGTTCAACAATCTTCGAGGCGACCTGCCTGAGAAACTCGGCCTTACTTACAAAACCCTGCGTGGACTGAATCCAGCAATAGTCACCTGCTCGCTTTCAGGGTTTGGACGTACAGGGCCTCGCGCTTCAGAACCGGGTTATGACCCAATAATGCAGGCGATGGCCGGTTACATGTCGATTACCGGCGAACCAAACGGACATCCGGGAAAAGCGGGGGTATCGATTATCGACTTCGCTGGAGGGTATGCAGCCGCGCTCGGTCTAGTCGCAGCACTGCTCGAAGCAAAAATCACCGGCATCGGTAGAGATGTTGACGTAAGCCTTCTCGACACAGCCGTTTCGATGCTCACATATCTCGCTTCGTGGCAACTCAACAGCGACTGGGAACCGGTCCGCATGCCAAGCTCATCTCACCAAACTCTCGTTCCTGCACAAAACTTTCAAACGAGTGATGGATGGATCAGCTTGTTCTGTGCCAAAGAGCATTTTTGGGAAAAATTCGCTGAACTGACCGACCTGTCTGAATTAATCTCAGATAAGCGATTCGCAACCTTCGCTCTACGTCACCAAAACCGTGAAACTTTATTGCCCATCCTTTCAAACCGCCTTCGCAAAAAAACTAACGGTGAATGGCTTGCCTTATTTCGAGGGAGCGTGCCTTCTGGCCCCATCAATTCGATCAAGCAGGCGCTTGAAGATGAGCAAATCAAAGCTAGAGGTATGATCGTAGACGTTGAGCACCCAACATACGGAACTATCAAACAAGTCACCTCGCCTATAGCGACGGAAGGCGCCAATCGAGCCGTTTCCCCCGGCCCTGGTCTCGGCGAACATACCAATGAGTTGCTTGCTGAATTGCTTTCACTCGATTCGGCAGAGATTCAGCGACTTCGTAATCAAGGCTCAGTTGGCTAATTTTGTATCGAACGGACTGGCGAAGGTAAGCACGTGTGCCTTTAGAATGGTTACAGTGCCCCCGTAGCTCAATTGGATAGAGCAACAGGTTTCTACCCTGTAGGTTGCGGGTTCGAGTCCCTCCGGGGGTACCATATTCTAACTGTCGTTCGGCTCGTTTCAGCAAACGCGCTTAAAACTAAAACACCCTCACTTTTGAGGGTGTTTTTTTATCTAGGTGATTCGAGCTAAGAAGCTTTGCGTCGTCTTACCATTACTCGTCGAGACCTACGCACAATTCCACGAGGTGCAGACTGTGGTCGCCGTCGCTGGCGTAGTGGTTGACTCTGAATTGACGGAGCTGTTAATTCAACGCCAAACTCAACTCCAGCACGTTCAGCAAGTGAACTCATCGTGTTTAATCGTCGAACAATAATGCCCCGTTGGTCTATTACAGCAAGAGCCTTGGAAGCAAGCGTTATTTTGGATTGAGCGAGACGATTAGCTTCACTCTCGTAGTCTTTGGAAAATTCAGTAATGCGGTCACGAGTTGCTTGAGCTTTTTTTCGCAGCCCCGCCGAACCGGCTCCGCTACCTGACATAGCGGCACGCACTGCAGCATCCTGAGCCTCTGTCACAAGATCGGCCTTGCGATTAGATTGCTCTTCGAGCGAAGCAGTTAGAGCATCAACAGTCGCCTGCAACACTCCGATTTCTTCCTCGATGGTAGCGAGCTCTTTTCGTTGATCATCAACATCTTGTGCATAAGCCTGAATTTTTATAGCAATTTTAGCGCGCACGCTAGGTGCACCATCACCATCTCGCTCGTCAATAAATTCGAGTACTTCCTGAAAACGTGGATCAATCATGTATTTATCTCAATACTGCGATTACGCAGCTTTAAGCCCAAAGTTCGAATTCGGGCTGTTGTAAACGTATCCAAATCCACGTCGTGTCACGATCAATTTGCTCGAAGAATCCGTATCACCGATTTTCTTGCGCAAGCGAGACATGTGCCATTTCACAAGATTCTCGGTTTGATAGCCGGGTCCCCATACTCGCTCAAGTAAATCGGTGGGCGGAACAGGAGATCCTAAGTGGCTCACAAGCTCCGTAATCAGTCGATATTCAATTGGGGTGAGGTTTACAGGTAAACCATTGACCAATACCTCGCTCGTCACAAAGTTAATGTCGAGAAAACCATCCTGGAAACGAGCATTGATCGGTGTGGGTACGGTGGAAGTCGCTCGTCGCAAATTTGACTCGATCCTTGCGATCAATTCTACGAAACTTCCGCCTTTCATAACGAAATCGTCTCCACCAGCCCGCAGCGCCTCAACCTTCTGGTCGATGTCTGCAATACCACTCAGGAATACGATAGGAACGTCAGACATCGAACGAACCTGACGACAAACCTCAATGCCACTCATCATCGGCATCACAAGATCGAGCACTACCAATTGCGGCTGAAACTCGTAAAAGGTCCTTAACGCTGAGCGTCCGTCAGAAGCTCCCGAAGCATGGAAGCCTGAATCGTCGAGGGTCGTTATCAGTGCCTCCAGAATATCTGGGGCATCGTCAACAACGAGGATTCTCTCACCGGCCATATGGACACTCTCCTTTCGAATGCAGGCTCATATTCGATAAATTTTCTCTATTCCCAAGCTAACCCAACCCCTATCACACCTACAACACGTGATCGCGCAATCACTGATACGGAGTTTCCTCAGCCCCACTGGCAGGGTTTACCCAACACAAACAAACCTTTTGGTTCATTCCGTCGAATTCAACGTTTCTTCACAAAGTCTTGACATCACTGAGTTACAACTTAGGTGTCGAAGTACCGATTACTGCTGAAAATGACCTGACCTGCACGGGTCACAAGGATAGATAAAGATGCTCAAACGTTGGGTACCCGCAAGTTTTATCGCTATAGCAATGGCACTGGCGATCGCTGGTGGAGCCGTCCTCGCTGTGGGAAACGGCCAAGACTCTCGAAGAGCAGACGTATTCGAGCGTGCTGCGACAATTCTCGGCATTGATCCATCAGATTTGCAAAATGCTCATGATCAGGCGAACAGGGAAGCACAGGACGAACAACTTACTGCGGAAGTAGAAAGACTCGTTACCTTTGAAATGATCAACCAATCGGAAGCAAATAGCTTCACGTCGTGGATCTCAGATCGCCCCGATTCAGCTGACGATACGCTCTTCTCAAAGCTGACATCGTCGATTATCGGTACACCGTGGGTGCGAACGGCGAAAATCGAAATCAACAGGCTTCCGACCCACGGCGATAGCGAGATAATTGTTCGCATGGCTGAAATTCTTGGATTAGATTCTCAGACTCTCGAAAACGCTCTCGACCAAGGTAAAGTGGCAGCCGACGAACAAAATCGTCTAGTTAAATTTCATGCCCTAGTCGACGAGATGCTCGCCAGCGAAGCAATTACCGACGACGAGGCCAACGAACTTCATTCTTGGATCGATAGAATGCCGCTGTGGCTTCTCGACCTAGATATCTCGTCTCGAATGCTTTCGACGTCTAGACTCTTCTCGACTGAACAGCGAGATTCAAACTTTCCCAAACGCCTGCCTTTCGGAACCAACCGTTTTGGTGACGGAGAGCACGAGTTTAGGTTTGAATTCAAAGGTCCCCAAGGCAACTTCAGGTTTGGACCCGGAGAGCGTGATTTCCCAATCCGACCAGACGGTCTAGAAGGTCTTGAGGATCTAGATAAACTCCAAGGATTATTCGACCAGTTCGAAGGGCATAGGTTCTTTGAGTCACCTTTCGAAGGATTGATCCCGCCGACTATTGAGCCTGAAACTTCAGGCGCCTCTGCATAGGCTATTGCCATTCAGCGAATATCATTCTTCCTATGGTTACCTCCGAACAACAAACAGAAAAAATCGCACTTGTCGTTGAAGACGACAAGTCAGTTTCGCAACTCATACGCCTCTATCTCGTGCAGGCTGGCTACAAAGTTCTCGCAGCTGAAGATGGGCTTATAGGGCTCCAAATGGCGCTCAACGATGCACCTGACATCGTACTGCTCGACCTGAATTTGCCAGGAATGGACGGTATCGAGGTGTGCAAAAACATCCGGAAAGAGTCGGAAGTTCCGATCATCATGGTGACTGCCAGAGTCGACGAAGATGACCGACTTGCTGGCCTCGATCTCGGAGCTGACGATTACGTGTCTAAGCCATTCAGTCCTCGTGAACTCGTGGCGCGCGTAAACGCAATCCTCAGACGAACATCTAAGGCTATCGAAAAGCGAGAAGAATCAGGAAGCAAGGTCTGTGTGGGCGACGTGGTTATTGACCTAGACCGCCGCTCAGCAACGATACTTGAAAATGAAATTGAACTCACCCCGACCGAATTTCGTTTGTTGGCCTACTTCATCGAATGTCGAGGGCGAACAGTCTCACGTGATCAAATCATTGAGCATGTTTTCGGCTACGATTTTTCCGGCTATGATCGAACCGTCGATACTCATGTTTCCAATCTTAGGAAAAAACTCGAAGCCGCCAATCCAAGCAAACATCACTTGAAAACCATGTATGGAATTGGATACAGATTCGATGTTTAGCTGGCTATTCGGTCTCCAAGGAAGACTCACACTCGGATTCGCGCTTGTGCTCGCATTATCGATCACTTCAGTTAGTGCCTACTCGGCATATGCCACGCGCGTCGAAACCGAACGCTTCACTGCAGAAATTGAGCTCGCACGTACACAGCGTGCCGAACAATTGGTTCGGGATACGTTTGAAGCGAACCAAGACTGGGACGAAGTTCAGTACGCCGTTCAGCAGGTAGGAAATTTGTTCGGTTGGAGAGTTGCATTCGAGACCGGTAACGGTCTGATCGTCGCCGATTCACATCAACTCGTCAGAAATGCACAGGGCGGACTAGAAACGTTCACCGAACGATTCAGTTCGTCTGCAAGATTCACAAAACGCCCAGTGATCGTGAACGGAGAGTTAATCGGATACATGATCATTGATGAACGCCCAAGTCGAATAGAGCGTCCACTTTCGATGAGGGAGTCTTACGGATCACAATTCCCCAGACTTCTGAATGATCAAATATCCAGTCCTTTTACGTTGGTTCCTCCGTCAGATCAGGTTCCATCACAGGAAACTGGCGATCTAGTTGCCGAAGTTCTTGAGTTCGTCGACCCCCCACTGAGTAATCTCCAATCATCATTCCAGCGATCACTGCTGATCGCTGGAATCGCTGCTGGGTTTGCTGGATTACTGATCGTTATGCTTCTAACGCGTCAAGCACTTGCTCCAGTGCGCAATCTAACCGCAGCAGCAAGCAATTTTGGTGCTGGCGACCTCAGTCAGCGTGTTCCAGCAAGTGGGTCTGATGAGATAGGTAAACTTGCCAATACGTTCAATATAATGGCTAGCGATCTTCAACTGGCGGTTGAGCAGCGCCGTCAATTGACAGCCGACGTCGCCCACGAACTACGCACTCCATTGACCAACATTCAAGGCTACTTGGAAGCTATCAAGGACGGCGTCGTTAATGCTGATGAGGAAACAATCGATACCCTCCACAAGCAGACAATCCATCTGGCGAACTTAGTTGAAGACCTCCGCACATTAGCTATTGCCGATGCCGGTGCATTGACCCTCAACACATCTCACGGCTCACCGATTGCAGTAATCGAAGACTCAGTAGCGCATTTCTCTCAAAAGGCCCGCGAACGCGACATCAACTTAAGCATTTCTAACAACGGCATGGACACGATCATAGATTTCGACGAAACTCGCATACGACAAATCATCTCGAATCTAATTGAAAATGCCCTAACCCACACAGCAAACAATGGGCGTATCAACGTGAGTGTCGTGGGAGACGTAACCGGGTTAGAAATTCTGGTTAGAGATTCGGGCATCGGTATTTCAGAAGCCGATCTTCCAAGAATTTTCGATCAGTTCTATCGAGCTGACCAAAGCCGAACTCGCTCCACTGGCGGTGCGGGACTCGGTCTCACAATCGTCAAGCGACTGGTCGAAGCCCACGGCGGAGAAATATCCGCTACCAGTGACGCTGGAGAAGGAACAGTGTTCAGGGTCACTCTCCCTGCCAGTCGAACTTAATCTCGCGCCTCATCTCAAAACTCGATTTATTTACGTACAAGAACTATTCCTAGAATGATTATTTCTAAGGAGAACCCGGTGGAAATATCTCCATCAGAACGACAAATCATGCACCAAACCAAATCATCACTTCACTCACAGCGTGGGTTCGTTGCCGCACCGGCGGTGAAGTTCGGAGTTTTCGTATCGGTCGCTACATTAATCGCTATTGGTGCCTATTTCGTAGTTCAGGTTTTCTTTCTAGGTGATGACAATGGCGATGATGATCGACGTCCGGTTGCAATTCAGCGCGGAACGTTGCTCGATGATGTGACCGCATCTGGCTCAGTGTCATTCCCTGAACTCGAAAGCTTAAGATTCGTTATCTCCGGCACTGTTGGTGAATTGCTCGTCGAAGAAGGCGATTCCGTCACAGAGGGGCAGCCGCTGATTCTCCTCGATGACGTCACGATAGCGGTTCTTGAATCAGCAGTTGCAAATGCAGAATTAGCTTTACAAAACGCCGGTGAAAATCTCGCTGAGCTGCTTGGCGGGGCGACGGATCTCGAACGTGCAATCGCAGAGTCTAATCTCGCCGACGCACGAGTGGCTTCGATGAACGCCGCATCTGCGTTAGCTGAGTTCACATCTGATGGAAGTATCGACAGTCCTGCCACTATTGCTGCCAAAAGTACACTCAATGATGCGAACGAAGCGTTGGTTGATGCTGTACTCGCCGCCGATAACGATGCTCAGACACAAGATGAATTTGTATCAACTGCTCAAGAGGTATCCGATGATGCAGCCACCGCATTTTCCGATCAGATTACCGGCTGGTTCGGCAGTGTGGTTGCAGATAACGATCGCAAACTCTCACCTACGATTTTATTCGAAAATTGGGGAACCACAGTCGACAACATTATTCGAGAGTCGACTGCTGTTGTCGACAGCCCCCCCGATGATCTCTCAACGCCTTGGAATGAATTGGTGGTTTGGGTATGGACCCACCTCACGCCTTATCCAATCCTGACCAGTTGCGATACCACGTCTTTCACTGCGCGATGCCCGCGTGCCGAGATTGACGACGCGTGGGACGTAAAAATCGCAGTTGAAGAAGCTCTAGCCGAAGCAATTGACGACGCTACTGCCGCTGCGAAAATCCAGCGATCACTTATAAATGCAGCTCAAAACACTGTTGAGTCTGCTGCTGAAAAAGTTGTCGATAGTACAAACGACATAGAAATCAACGCACTGGCGGCTACACTCGCCGAAAAAATTGAACTCGAAAAAGACGCTGAACAGACGGTTTCAGGTCTTAGTGACTTGGATTTGCTTCTGATCAAACTGGCGACGGCTGCCGTAAATCAGGCAAATGCTCAACTTGAAAATGCTCACAATGAACTTTTATCGGCCAGTCTGACTGCTCCGTTCGCCGGAATTGTGTCTTCAATATCCGTTGATGTGGGAGATCCAGTCAACCGATCAACCCCAACCCTCGACGTCCTCAACCCAAGTGTGATTATTGTCGATGGTTCAATAGATGAAATCGACGTGCTCTCACTGAGGATCGGTGATCAGGTCGCGGTAACACTCGATGCCCTGCCCGATCAGGTACTTGAAGGTGTTATCGACGAAATTGGCGACGGCGTGAACCAACAAGGTGTGATCGAATTCCCTCTCACGGTGGCTCTAACTCCACCAGACGGGATTGAGTTAATCGAGGGTCTTAGCGCCACCGTTACGATCATCCTCAATCAGATCGACAATGCCCTACTAGTACCACTTCAGGCGATCGGTGGCAGCTTTGACCAGCCAACTGTTGACGTTGTTACAGACGACGGATTTACCACCGCTAACATCGTGCTCGGCGCCAGTGACGATTTTTGGGTCATTGTTGAATCTGGGATATCTGAGGGGCAGGAAGTCCTCATGACAATTGCGAAATCTGTCGATCCTCTGCAACAACTGTTCGGCGCTGGTGGTGCGATCCGAATACCCGGCGGTGCAACCGGATTTGGCGGCGCAAACAGAGGCGGCGGAGGTGGTCGATGACCACGACTGCCTCGACACGGGTGACAGTCCCTGTAATTGAGCTGTCGAACGTTAGTCGTGAGTTCCGAATGGGGACGCACGTGGTAACAGCCCTAGATGGAATCAATTTGATCATTGAGCGGGGCGAAATGGTCGCCATCATCGGCCCATCTGGTTCAGGTAAATCGACTTTGATGAACACCCTTGGCTGTCTCGACCAACCGTCATCAGGATCGTTCATGCTCAACGGGCAGGACGTATCTGATTTGTCCGACGATCAACTCGCTGAAACCAGATCCCGTCAACTCGGATTCGTATTCCAAAGCTATAACCTCCTCCCTCGAGAGACTGCACTCAGTAATGTAGAACTCCCGCTGAAGTATGCAGGAGGGTTGAGTGGATATGAACGTCGACTCGCCGCTCGGACTGCACTCGATAGGGTCGGACTTACAGAGCGATATGATCACCTCCCAATGCAGATGTCAGGTGGTGAACAACAACGTGTCGGTATAGCTCGCGCACTGGTCCAGAATCCAGCACTAATCCTTGCCGATGAGCCAACTGGCAATCTCGACACAAACTCGAGTGCTGAAGTTATAGAAATGCTCCGTTCACTCAATGAACAAGACGGCAAAACGATTGTGGTGGTGACGCATGATACCGAAGTCGCTGAAGCGATGAAACGGATTGTTGTATTTAGAGACGGTCGAATCGTTGATGACCGAGCAGTAGTTCACGCGTCAGCAGACAGTAATGACAACACGACGGAGAGCAATCAATGAATCTCGTCCTTTTGCTTTCCACGGCTCTTTCCTCGATTGGAACAAATAAGCTCAGAGCTAGCCTCACACTGCTCGGAATCGTTATCGGTGTTTCGTCCGTCATCGCAATGATGGCTGTCGGTCGAGGCGCTCAAGTCTCGGTAACTGCGCGAATATCTGATCTAGGCACCGACCTCATAACGGTTCGTCCGGGTGCTCAGGCACAACGTTTTGCTTTTTTTGGCGGAGGAGGCAATTCAGATGTGCTGTCGCTCGAAGACGCTTTTGCTCTCAAAGATGACGTATTCGCTCCTGATGTCCGACTCATAGCACCCGAGAACTCATTCTCTGGCACAGCAGCGTTTGGTGCTGAGAATACTTTCGTGAACGGGGTTGGTGTCACCGCCGAGTATCTTGAAGCCCGAAATCTCGTTATCGCATCAGGGCGAAACATCTCAAATGTCGATGTCGAAAATATCTCGACCGTAGCCGTACTTGGATCGGAGACAAGCAAAACCCTGTTTGGGCAACGAGATCCCGTCGGCGTCACGATAAAAATCTCCGGTCGTGAGTTCACAGTAGTCGGAGTAATCAAAAGTCAACAAGGAACGATCTTCAACCCTGACAGCTCAGTTATTGTCCCCATCAC
>ERZ890510.577-NODE-577-length-28584-cov-8.273511_pt1 | contig 28584 bp, 25 predicted proteins | sample MGYA00521265_ERZ890510 | MGnify/ENA primary metagenome ERZ890510 (study PRJEB32303, sample SAMEA104408624) | aquatic metagenome | biome: Brackish water; feature: Chemocline; material: water | place: Baltic Sea | collected 2014-10-26T21:54:00 | depth 110 m ... | reverse complement strand
CATATTATATAATTAATTTATTATTCTATTATTCTTCTCTTAATGCGTCTATTGGTTTTATGCTAACAGCTCTTTGAGCTGGAATAATCCCTATTAATGTTCCTAGTATAACCATAAGACCTAAAGCTCCTAAAACATAAGGGATTGGTACGGTGGGATTGGTATAAGGAAAATCAGTTTGATCTATTGTAGCTGCGTTTATTCCATACAAAACCAAGGCTCCTAAAATAATTCCTATTATTCCAGATAAAATTGTTAAAAAAACAGATTCTAAAATAATTTGTGATCTTACTTCTGATGGAGTTGCTCCTAAAGCTCTTCTAATTCCAATTTCTTTGGTTCTTTCTTTTACAGAAATGAGTAAGATATTTCCAATACCTATAATACCCGCCAAAATAGTAGCTATTCCTACAACAAGTGATAAAAAAGTTAACCCGTTAGCGAAGTTCATCGTTTTTCTAAAAATTTCTCCTAAATTAAACCCTCCAATAGCTCTTTCATCATTTGGATCAATTTTATGAATTTCTTTTAATGTTGCTTTAACGTCTTTTTCTACTTTAATTCCATCGGCGTTTTCATTAGCTGCAATCATAAAAAATGCCACATCATCTCCTGTATTGAATATTTTTTTAAAAGTTGCGAAAGGTATATAAATATCTCCGTCATCGCCAAAACCTCCACCTTGAACAAACTTATGTACTCCAACAACTCTAAAATTAATTTTATTAATACTAATAAATTTTCCAATAGGATCTTCTTCTTCTTCAAAAAGTTCTAATTGAGTTCTTTCTCCTATAATACAAACTTTTCGTTCATATTTTATATCCGATTCATTTATAAACCTCCCACCATCATAAATTTTAGAAGTCGCAATTTTAATGTACTCAGGATATTCGCCATACACAGAATAAGTTCCGGTTTTAGTTCCTCTAACTATATTACCACCTGGACTTCCAAAAACACCCGCTACAATTCTTGGAGCTATAAATTTTATATCCTTTACTTTCTTCTTTAATACATCTGCATCGTGTATTTTTAATGTAATATTTCTTTCAGATTTATACCCAGCATAAGGCAAGCTTGTTGATTGAGCCCAAACAAAAATACTATTAGAAGCTATAGATTGGAACTGTCTTTCAAAACCATTGTCAAGTCCTTTAGAGGTGCCTGAAAGCGTTATATATATAAAGATCCCCCATAATACTCCAATCATAGTAATTATAGTTCTAATCTTATTTTTTTGGATTGAACCAAAAATTTCTTGCCAAGTATCTTTGTCAAATAATCTTTTCATATCAATCGTCTCTTAATGCTTCAATTGGTCTAATACTCGCCGCTCTTTTAGCCGGTAAATAGCCTGCAAAAGCTCCAAAGGCTATTAATATTATAGTAGCAGATATTCCTGTTGAAAAATCTATATACGGATTAGTAATAAAATAATCTTCTTCTAGTTTATCTCCTACAAAGTTCAAAAAAGCAATTCCTGCGAATAACCCAAAATATCCAGAGATGGTAGTAATAAAAATAGCCTCATGTAAGATCATTCCAACGATAGATTTTGGCGTTGCTCCAATTGCTTTTCTTACTCCTAGCTCTTTAGTTCTTTCCTTAACTACAAAAACCATAATATTTGAAATCCCTATGATTCCAGCTAAAAGAGTGCCTATCCCTACAAATGATATTATGTATTGTAAAACCGACGCAAACTGATCATTCTCTTTAAGGTCTGAAGCAGCACTTCTAATAAAAAGACCTCTAGGATCAGTTGGATCAATAAATTTCTTTTGTTTTAAATATTTTTTCAATTGGTTTTCAAAAGCTACAGCTCCACCATATCCAATTTCAGGTTTGTATGATATGATCATTTGGCCGATATCGTCAGTGCCTTTTTGTATCATTTGAATTGTAGAATATGGTGCGTAAATTATTCTCTCTTCATTGTCTCCTCCATCATCTTGAAAAACACCAATAACTTTCCAAGATCTACCTCCTCCTGAAATGAATTTACCAATACCATCTTCATCTTTAAATAAATCTTGTTCAACTAGTCTTCCAATAACTACGTTTCGTTCTTTATTATCAATATCAAATCCATTGAGAAACCTTCCTTTCATCATAATGGTCATCTCGTTGTTTTGATGAGATGGGCCAACTCCTCTTATGGGATAATTATTAGATTCTAATTTATATCCTAATGTTCCACTAAATGAAATTCTAGGAGTTATTCCTTGAATATAAAATTCAAACCTTTTGGATATATCTTCAAGATCAGCGTTATCCAATTCTATTCGTCTGTTAGCTTCATAACCCATATATGGTTTTGAAGTTCTACTTGGTCTAACCCACATAGTATTTAGAGCGTCGTCCTTAAAAAATTTATCAAACGTATTTTTAAGACCATTTCCAAAACCAAATAATACTACAAAAATTAAGATACCTAAGGCAACTGTAAAGCCAGAAAGAAAAGTTCTAAGCTTATTCTTTCTAATTGTTTGAAATATTTCTAGCCAGCGGTCTCTACTAAACATTTAAATAGCTTTAATCATTTTATTTTTTTTGTCTTCCACAATTACTCCATCTTTTAATCTGACAATTCTTGAACACATTTTAGCAATATCTTCTTCATGAGTAACAATTAAAATTGTTTTACCATTCTTATTTATATCCTGAATTAGAGCCATAACCTCTTTGGAAGTATTAGAATCTAAAGCTCCAGTAGGTTCATCAGCAAGAAGAACCTTTGGTTTGGAAACAAGAGCTCTAGCAATAGCCACCCTTTGTTTTTGACCTCCTGATAATTCGCTAGGCAAGTGAGTTGCCCATTCTTTTAATCCAACATCTTCTAAATACTTTAAAGCCTCAGCATCTCGTTCTTTTCTTTTTACTCCTTGATAATAAAGCGGAAGTGTTACGTTTTCTAAAGCAGTTTTATAATTGATCAAATTAAAAGATTGAAATACAAAACCAAGAAATTTATTTCTATAATTAGCTGCTTTTGTTTCGTTCAAATCTTTTATTGGCACACCATCTAATTCGTAAGAACCCTTATCTAACAGGTCTAACATCCCAAGTATATTTAAAAGAGTTGACTTGCCAGAACCAGAAGATCCCATTATAGCCACTAGTTCTCCTTCTTCTACTTCAAAATTAATACCCTTTAAAACGTGTAAAGAGTTCGATCCCATTTTATATGACTTATGCAGGTCTTTAATTGATATCATAGTGTTTTTATAATTACATCTCTAAATTGTTCTCAAAAATAATGCCCAAACTTACGAATTTCATGTTTTAATTTTAAAGTTTTGTTTGTTGCTTTTAAAAGATTTTATAATAATCATTTTTGAAATCAATCCCTTCTCCTGAAAATCATCAAAAACTTTTACAGTTGCAACTATATTAAAAGCAGTAAAAATCAACCAAGTTGTAAAAACCAAAATAAATACATAAATATTAGATTTATTAAATAAAACTTTGACAGAAACTACAACAAGTAAAAGGACAGTCAAAATCAAACTTATGTACATTGTTGTAATAAAATAATTTGGAATTTCATTAAATAATTCAAACTCAAAAAAATCATTATAAAATGTTTCCAAATAACCTAGTTGAGTCACTGCCAATAAAAAAATTAAAATTACAGGGATAATTGTCAAAAAAGATAAAAAAAATAAAAAAATAATTTTTAAAAACTTTGATAAAATGTAAATGATCTTATTTAAAATAGGTGAAATAAGTCTAAATGGAAACAGTAAAATTTTGATTAATATTTTCTCATTTTCATCGGTTTTTTTAGTTTTTTTTTTAAAAAACTCTTCAACATTAGAAATAGTCACTCGATATCCAGACATGTTCATCTTTTGACCAATTGTTTTAGCTTCTTTAGTGAAAAACCATAAAATTAAATATACTAAAACTCCAAAACCATTTAAAAAAATACTAATAATAAGTATAACTCTTATAAGAGTCACGTCAAGATTTAGGTAATTAGATATTCCTTTAGCTACCCCTCCAATAACTTGATCTTCGCTATCTCTAAAAAATAATTTTTTATAATTCCCTTTAAATTCTTTTGAAGGAAGGCTAATCCAACATATTAAATAAGAAATAAATCCAACTACTGTCAGAATAACAAACCCTGCTCTTATAAATAAGGGGTCTACTTTTAAATATCGTGCAATTCCAGAACATACTCCTCCTAAAATTTTATTGCTGCTATCTCTAAATATTTTTTTAGGGCTTTCATCTTTAAAGATTGAGTCTTGTTGTTCTTCATTAAAATCATGTGCCGATTCAAAATCTTCTAAAGTTCCCATTACAGAAATCATCTTTTTCACATCTATTAAAGAAATAATATTTTTATCTGATGTAGTTTTTGATGAAAAATTTTCTGCAATTCTTAGCTCAAAATCTTTAATAATTTCACCTTCTTGATCTAGAGTGAAAAAATATAATTTTACAGAATCTAAATAACTATTTAATATCTCATACGCATTGTGATCAATATTAAAAATAACGCCTCCAATATTTACTGTATATGTCTTATTCATTTGAGTTTTTTATGTTTAAAAGCTTCTTAACTGAGCTGTTTATTTCATTCCAAGAAATTATTAAATCTTTTATGTAATTGATTCCTGTCTCAGTAATAGAATAATACTTTCTTGGAGGTCCTTGAGTGGATTCTTTCCACTCATGTTTAATATATCCAGATATTTTAAGACGGTTTAAAAGCGGATAAACCGTTCCCTCTACCACTATTATTTTAGAATTCTTTAATTCTTCTATAATATCGGATGTATAGACTTCATTTCTTGAAATAATTTGCAAAATGCAAAACTCCAAAAGTCCTTTTCTTATTTGAATTTTAAAATTATTTATACTCAATTTATTTTAAAAATATAGGTTATTCTAATTCTCTTTTTTCAATTCTTATTATAATTATTTCTTTACCATTCTCTTCTTTTTCTTCTGAAATGATAGTCCATTCCCCTTGAATTCCGTCAATATTTTCCCCATCAATTGTTAAGTGAATATCATTTTTAACATCAACGTTAGGTTCTACAGAAATACAGGAAGTTATTGATAAGCTAAAAGCAAATAAAATTAAGAGTGTTTTTTTCATTTTTGGTTATTTAAGTTGTTTTTAATTGCGCAAGTAAGTGATGTTATCATTATAATAAAAAAAATTATTTTGTAAGTCATTGCATTATTTTAATTAGAGTACATCGCAAGGTACTTTTTTATACATAGTAGCAAATATATACAAAAAAATATAATTACCCTTGTTTTTTAAAAAACCTTACATAAATAAAATAAAATGTAACTGCACCCAGTAAATAAGGAATCGCCATCAAATAAACTATCCCATCGTTTAAGCTTTCTGCGGCTTTTTGATCAGCTCCAGACTCCAAAACTGCTCGGCACATAGCGCATTGTAAACTAATTAAACTCATTTTAATAATATGGTGAAATCATTAAATAAACAACCACGCCTGTTATAGCAACATAAAGCCATATTGGAAAAGTGATTTTTGCTATTTTTTTATGTGGATCAAATTGTGATTGAATCGCTCTAACATAACTCGTTAATACCATAGGTATTAAAATTATTGACAAGATTATATGAGAAATAAGTATAAAATAATATACATACGCTACAAATCCCTCTCCTCCAAATGGAGTAGGGTCTGAAGTCATGTGGTAAGCTATATACATAACTAAAAAAATTAAAGACAGAGCGATACAAGTCTTCATAAGTCTTTCATGAAGTAATCTTTTTCCAGACTTAATAGCTCTTAGTGCTAAAATTAAAAGTAAGGCAGTTAAAGCATTAATACTAGCATAAATAGGAGGCAAAAAAGATAAAGGCTCTACATCAGGGATTCGAACAGTAAATAAAATTGCTACTACAACAGGAATTAATACTGAAACTATTTTAATCAAAATTCCATATTTATTATTAGCCATTAATTGATTTTTAATAGTTTATTTATATCTTCTTTAATCATATCGATACCCTGAATTTCGCTATTCTCATTATTAATCCCTGAATAATAAACTAAAGGAACGTTATAATCATTAACTCTTGAACGAATATATCCATCTTGATCAATTAAAGCAAAAAATCCTTGATGCTCAAAACCTCCATCAACTGCTTCATTAATTGAAGAAAAAATATTAAAACCTGTATTAGACAATTCATAAATATCTTTTTTGTCTCCAGTTAAAAAATGCCAATTTTTAGATTTAACCTCAAGAAGTTCTGAATATTTTTTTAATGTAGTGGGCGTGTCATTATCTGGATCAATTGTAAAAGAAGCTATTCCAAAATCTTTTCTATCTCCATATATTTCATCTAAAATTTTCATGTTTTTATTCATTTCGATGCATATAGAAGGGCATCTTGTAAAGAAAAATTCGACTACAAAAACCTTCCCTATAAAATCTTCATTACTAATCAGTAAGCTGTCTTGATTTAAAAAAAGAAACTCAGGAACTTTTCTTTTTTCGCTATTTAGTTTGATAAAACTTAAATTTTCCGATTTAGCAAGTCGCGTGCTTTCTGAAATAGATTGATTTTCAATACGGTCCATTACTTTGGGGAAAAAAATAATTCCAAAAATTAAAATAACAAATGAAATACCTACATAAGAATACTTTTTCATTTAAGTTGATCTTTATAAATATTGTTTTTTTTAAGAGCCATCCTGTATTCAGCTAAAATAACTTTCACATCATCTAACATATTATTATTTATATCTGCAACAGATCTAGAATCATATCCAAATTTAGTCCCTTCTTTATCATCACGCCCCCTTAAATTCCCATTTCTATCGATAATAAAAACAAAGGGTGTTCCTAAATTTGAATCTAGATTAAAGTCAGTTTTTAAGCTTTGAAAAATGTTTAAAAGATCTAAATCAGTAGCAGAAATAAAGTTCCAATTAATAAGGTCTGTATTAGTCCCTAATCTTAATTCATTTTTTAAAGCTTCTGTTGAACTTTCTGTTCCAGTTGGCTGAATCATTACAAACTGAAAATCTTTAAACTTATAAAATCTTTTATAAATTTTTTGATTTAAATTTAATGCATCCCCATGCTTGTCTTCTACATTATGTCCAAAAAATCCTAAAATTGTTATCTTATTATCAAAAGTAGTAGTTGATATTTTTGAGATGTCATAAACATCATTAGTTAATACTGGAAGTTTAGCAAAATGATTTATTCCCGAAGCAAAAAAAAGATACACTACTAATGGTAAAACAAAAAGAATAGTAAGTACAATATACTTTTTCATTAAGATAATTTACATTCTCTTTTAGAAATTCCAGCTTAAAAAACCTTCATACATTATATCAAAAATGTAGTTTCCTTCTACCAAAAGAATAAAGGCTAAATAAGAAATTAAAAATATCAGAGTAATTACAATGGAGAATTGTAGTCCTTGAGGTTCATCTCTTAAGTGCATAAAATCCCATGCAATATAATACGCTTTAACTATAGTCAAAATAACGAAAATCCAATTTATAAGCTTCATACTTAAAAAAGAATTAACAATTAAAACCTCAGGCTTATTAATTCCTAGCGATACTTCAACTATTGTTACTATAGAAAGAAAAAATAATACTCCCCAGATTTTAGTCTCGTTAGATTTAAACTTAAGAAGACCTCTAAAAATTTCTAATTTATGTGTGCTGTTTTCCATTTATATATAAATTAAACAAGATAAAAGAAAGTAAATACGAATACCCATACTAGATCCACAAAATGCCAATACAATCCTACTTTTTCAACCATTTCATAATGGCCTCTTCTTTCATAAGTTCCAACAAGGACATTAAAAAAAATGATGATATTAATTATCACTCCAGAGAATACATGGAATCCATGGAATCCTGTAATAAAAAAGAAAAAATCAGCAAATAACCTATTTCCGTATTCATTATTAACTAGGTTGGCACCCTCAACAACATTTATTGCTTGTGTTATTTTTTCCAATGACTCTTCTCTACTTAAAATAACTTTATATCCATTTGCATCAATTTTTTCAGTTTTAATAACTATTTGAGAGTTTGCAATAACTCCAGCTATGACTTCATCAGGTGTGAAAGATGGTAAAGAACCTTCACCATAAAACCACACGCCGCTATTACTTTCATGTTGAATCCTATCTGTATGACTTTCAATTGCAAACTCATCAAGGGCTACTCTTTCCCCAGTTTCTTTGTTCATAAATTGAAATATTTGACCTCCCTTTGTTTCAACTGCACCATATTCTCCTCTGATAAAATTACTCCATTCCCATGCTTGAGATCCCACAAAAACAGCCCCACCAATTATTGTAAGTAACATATAAACAGCTACCTTGTTTTTTTGCATATGATGACCAGCATCTACTGCCAACACCATAGTAACAGAAGAGAATATCAATACAAATGTCATTATTGCCACATAATACATTGGAGCATCTATGCCATGTAAAAAAGGAAAGTGAGTAAATACTTCATCTGCAATAGGCCATGAATCGATGTTTTTAAATCTAGAAAATCCATAGGCAACAAGAAAACCTGAAAAAGATAATGCATCTGAAACAATAAAAAACCACATCATAAGCTTGCCGTAGCTAGCTTTGAAAGGTCTGTTTCCGCCTCCCCATAAATCTTTCTCATTATTAATGGATGTTGTAATAGTTGAGCTCATTTATTTTTATAAATTAAGGTTACAAAGTTACATATTTTTACTATCTAAAGAAATATAAAAAAACAAACAAATACAACCACAGAAAACCTAGGAAATGCCAAAAGTTAACCGCTAATTCGAAACCTAATTTATCTATCTTATATTTATTTTTATGATTATTGTAAAACACCACTAATAAAACGATCATCCCTGCAAAAAGGTGAGCTAAGTGAAGCACAGCTAACACATACAAGAATGAGGTTGTCACTGTGCTTTGTGGTCCTGTAAAAAAATATCCTTTAGAAATAAGATCATCAAATCCTGAAAACTGAGAAATCACAAAAACAACAGATAATAAAAATGTAATTCCTAGCCAAATAGATGTTGCTATTGTATTGTTTTTGTTTACATTTTTTTTAGCCATTACTATTGATGCGCTACACATTATAATAACAATAGTGCTAACAAAAAAAGCGGAGGGTAATTTAAAATCAGTTATCCAATCTGGTCTTGATTTACTAACAATATAAGCGCTAGTTAGCCCCGCAAAAGTCATTGCAATACTCAACATAGAGAACAAGAGCATCATTTTTTTTGCTCTCACATGTTTTTTTTTGTCATCTTGAGCATTTAAATCCATATATAAATTTTATCAATTAAATAAGTTATTTGCAAAAGGGTTAAATAAACTATGCTTGAAGTAAATACTTTTTTAGCAGCAGAAGTGCTCATTTTTATATATAAATTAATTGCAAAATAAAGCATCCCTAAACCTAAAGCTAGTACCACAACTGCAGAAACGATTGAAAGTCTTAAATCACCTGTTAATCCACTTACAGGAAAAATAGAAATTATTATCATCCATATAGTATAAAGCACAACTTGAAGTGCAGTAGATTTGTCTTTTTTTCTAGTAGGCAACATATTGATTCCCGCCTTACCATAATCTTCATGAAGCATCCATCCTAAAGCCCAAAAGTGAGGAAATTGCCAAAAAAATTGAATCATAAATAGTGTTCCAGGCTCAATTCCAAAATTATTTGTCGCCGCAACCCAACCAAGCATAAATGGAATAGCTCCAGGAATGGCTCCAACAAAAACAGAAAGAGGGGTAATAGTCTTTAAAGGGGTATATAAACATGTATAAATAAATATTGAAATAGATCCAAAAAGAGCTGTTTTAGGGTTTATTTTATATAAAACTATAACGCCAATAAGTGTTAGTATAATAGAAATAATAAAAGCAGTATTAACGCTCATTTTTCCAGATGGAATAGGTCTGTTTTTAGTCCTTTCCATTAACTTATCAATATCTTTTTCAATAATTTGATTGAACGAGTTTGATGCTCCAACCATGCAATACCCTCCTAATGTTAGTAATAAAACAGTTGAAAGATCAAATGAATCAGAGGCTATTAAATAACCTACAATTGAAGAAAAAACTACACTTATGGCTAATCTAGCTTTAGTTAGTTCAAAAAAATTAATAAAAATTTCCTTAACAGGATTAGATCGTAGTTCTGTTTTTAATGAGCTGCTAGTCATGAATTCAAATAGAGCGCAAATCTAGTGCAGAATAATAGAGAAAACAATTATTTTCTTTGTATTTAAAATCTTACAAAAAGTATTATTGTAATTTAAATTGAATGGGGATACTAAAAGGAACTCTAACGGGTCTTCCTCTTTGTGCTCCAGGTGTCATTCTAGGTAATTTAGCAATAATTCTATTAGCTTCTTTCTCGAGATTTTTATCTGGTCCTCTTGTTCTAATTCCGCTAATATTACCGTCTTTTCCAATCATAAATTGAACAAAAACTCTTCCTTGAATTCCCATTTCTTGAGCAATCTCAGGGTATCTAAAGTTATTCCTAATATGATCATTCATTTTTTCCTGAAAACAATTTCTTCTTTCAGACTTAGCAACTCTTTCACAACCTGGAAATAAAGGAACATCTTCTATTATAGCAAATGGAATGTCTATATTCATTTCTTCTTCCATAACCTCAACTTCTTCAACTATTTCTTCTTGATCAGTTTCAGTTGATTCAATAATCGTTTCTTCTATCTCCTCCTCATCCTCAACTACTTCAATAATTTCAGGTGCTGGTGGTGGTGGTGGTGGTGGTGGTGTTTTTAATTGTTCTGTGATAGGAATTTTATCATCATCATCATCATCTATATTTAACGATTCATAATCGTATTGCGCTTCGTATGTCTTAGCTTCAATAGCCCTCCATGAAACGAACAAAACAATACATAATCCAAAAGCAAATAGTAAACTACTATAGTTTCTTAAATCAGATTGTGGGTTTTTTTTTGGCTGCATAAGTTCTAATTATTCTTGAGCTAAAATAATTTTTTTTTTTTAAATTAAAAGCTAATATTGTTTATTTTTAGAAATATATAAACTATATGCTACTATTCCTAATAAGATGCCACTTGAATTTGCGATAAAATCTGCCCAATCACTATACCTGTCAATAGGCAAGATTCCTTGTAAAAATTCTGTTAGACTTGCTATTAACAACACAAACAATAAACTTTTTACAGGAAATGAACTGTTTGAATAGGATTCCAAGCGAATCCACATAATCGACATAGCAAAATACATAGACAAATGAATAAGCTTATCAAACTCAAAAAGTTTAAACTCAGGAAAAGGAAAATTACCAGGAATTGGGATTAATGAAATTATTATAATTAAAAAAGTATAAGCGAATGTTACTTTTTTAAATAAAGTTTTACCCATCTATTAAGTCTTTATATGCTTCAGATGTTAGTAATTGTTCTGTTTCTGATAGATCTTTAATTTCCATTTTAATAATCCAACCTTCACCATACGGGTCCTCATTAATAAGCTCTGGATTATCTTCCAGTTTTTCATTCATTTCAGTTATTTTACCTGAAACGGGTATAAATAAATCAGAAACTGTCTTAACCGCCTCTACAGAGCCAAAAACATCTTCTTTATTAAGCTCGTCGCCTAAAGCTTCTATTTCAACATATACTATATCACCTAGCTCGCCTTGGGCGTAATCAGTAATGCCAATTATAGCTATATCTCCTTCAATTTTAACCCACTCATGATCTTTGGTGTATCTTAAATCTGGCTTTATTTCCATTTGATGTTTTTAATTTTTGTAAATGTAATTCTAAAAAATATTTTTTCATAAATATTATTCTCCAAAGTTATATCGAAAAGTCATTCCCGACCTTATGGTTGTCATTGGAAAAGCTGTTGATATAGCAAATTTTGAAAATAAATGATCATAAAAGAAAACCGCATTAAAACTCTTGCTTAAAGCGTAATCCGCCGACAACTTTAAGGACCACATAGTCTGTCCAGCTATGACTTTATTGTCAGATATATTTAAATTTCTTATTATAGTAATATTATCTCTTAAATTTACATCAGCCTTTATGTTTAAATCTCCTTTAGAAAACGTTTGACTTCCTCCATAACCACTTCTAAGTTTTAAATCATTAATTCTATATCCAAAACCTACTGAATAATCTGTACCAGAAGTTTCAGTAAGTAAATTGTTATCTAAACTCAACGAAAGAGCTCTGTCTTTTTTTAATGCCACAACTAATCTTATGGAATTTTTTAATTCCATGTCAATTTTTAGTAAAGGATTAAACTGCTCAACCAAATTAATATTAGTATACAGTATTTCATTCAAAAAATTCCCTGAACTATCTTTTAAATCAGGGTCTAAAGAATCATATTCTAAATTTGATTTAAAGTTGTTTAATGTATAACTAGAACGGTATGAATGTCCGATACTGAATCTTTTAAAGCGATTTTTAAAAAATTCTAGCTTAATTAACCCGCTATATTGTAAAGACCAGTTTGGCAGAGGAGTACTTCTAGTAGCACTTAATGAAATGCTGTTAGGATCTTTGCCAGAATAAGCAGAAATAAAGGCAGGGATCAAAACCGCTTGGTTGTTTTTCCCGTACCCTAATGGGTAACCAAATTGATCCAATTTACCACTCGTATCACTGTAAATTAAAGATAATCTATTTGCGATTATCAATCTATTTTCTTCAAACTCATCAAAAGTTACTGATTGATTTTCATTGCTATTTTGAAAAGATGTTTTAATCAAAATAGTAGATATAGCAAAATTTCCAAATGAATTTGGAGATAACGAATTGTATTGACTATCAGTTATTATAAAGTTTTCAGAAAAATTCTCTGAATAGACTCTGTTGGCATTTATATCAATTTTCAAATCTTCAATCCAATTTAGCTCAGCAACTAAATCAAACTTAGTATTATGAACTTGAGTAAATTGCTCATTGAAGCTTGGGAAATCAGTTAACCATCCATTTTTTGCAGCTTCAAATCTTACATCCGCTTGACTTCCAAAAACAAAACCCAAAGAAGGTCTAGCAGTTCCTAAAAATCCAAGAGATTGGGTGTATCCAGGCAAAACTTTTCCGTTATTTTCAGAATAGTTAACTTTAAGTCTAGTAAGTCCTGTTGCCAATCCAATAACTGAATTAAGAATTTTATGCTGAACTGATTTTGGATTTTTCTTTTTAATTAATCCTAAATTTATATAAAATTTAGACATATTAAAAGATGTATTAAAAGTATGTGTGTTGGCATTTTGAATTGTATTGACTCTGCCTAAAAATTTTCCTGAATCGTCTTGAACCTGAGCCATTGCATCTGATCCTCTTTCCCAATTAAAATCTCCAGAATAATTATAACTGCTATTAACAAAATTAATTAAAGGAAAGAACTTAAAAGGCAATTGATACGATAATCGGAAGGATTGATTATGAGAATTGGCCTCACCAGTATTCCAAAATCCGTCCCATATATCTAAATCTTTATTAACAACTCTATTTTCATCAGGATCATTTTGAAAGTAATTTTTAACTATACTATTATTTGAAGCTGAAAAATCTATTCTTAAAGAATTAGTTAAATTTTGACTTAAATTAAGACTCCAGTCAAACAGAAAGTTTCTTTGTTGAATATCAGGTAATGCTATTTGTTTCGAGAACTCAGCTCCTTTTACATAAACATCTCGGAATCTTTGACTATTAAAAGTCCTATTAATATTTGCATCAAACGTAATACTTGACAATAGGGGATTAATATTAAATTCACTTAACCATTCTAAATATTTGTTATCATTTATAAATTTAATTGATTCAAATGGTGTAATTACAAATGGATTAAATGAATAGCTGTATTGTGAATTAACCCTTGCTGTTTTCTTTGTGAAATTTTCTACTTCATAGTCGTGTTGTGTCTCTTGGTTATAACTATATGAAAAATCAAAATTTTCAATATCATAAACTCTTTCTTTTTGTTCGGCAGATCTATTTTTTTTAACTCCCAGAAGATTAATACTACTTACTTTTCTGTAACTAATTGCCTGGTTTTTTATAAATTCTTTATCTTTTTCGGAATTAGTTGAATTTAAACGATCTTCTAGTTTAATATCCTGATAAAAAGGATCATACTCTGGAGTCGTGAATTCTTCGGAAATAGCATATGATAACGGTATTTTTATTTCCCATTTTTTCGGAAGAAGCTGCCCTAAGTTTAAACTCGTAATTAAACCGTACTGATTTAATTTCTCTCTACTTCTGTGGTTTGGCGATTTATCAATTGATCCAAATCCAATCGTTGACATTTTTCCTGATAATGAAATATTTGCAAAATCAGCAATATTTGCATCTAGAGACGCTAATGCCGACCATCCTCCCTTTCCTTCTATTTCTGAAAGTCTTAACTCATTAAACCAAATCTCACCTGAAAGTACATCTTCAGATGGATTTTTTACTCCCAGCATTAAATTTTTAACACCACCAATTGTAGGATTTCCTTTTATAGAAAATTTATATTTTTTTTCTCCTGGAAGACTCGAAATAGAAGTGAATTCGTTAATAATCTCTAGATCTTCATTGAAGTATAAAACGTTTGATAAATTGGCGTTATTAGAAATGGCTAGAGCTTTTAATTCTGTAAGGGTTGCTAAAGAAAAATCAATGGAATTAGAATCAGGTTGCCAAACTTCATCAGCACTTAATCTGTTTGGAATTCCTTCAGCGTATTGGGTTGGTTTTAAAGGAATTTCAATTTGGTAATAATTATCAGTTAAGTCTGATCCTAAACGCAAAAATGCAATCAATCTTTTATCTAATTCTTCTGAAAGCTTAGAGGTTTTATCAATAGACTCTGCATGAATAAACATTTTTAATGATTTATATTGTCTCATATCAAAATCAACAATCTTATAAACTCCCTTAGAAGCTTTTGGTTGAAGGTCATTAACTTTTATTGAAAGCGATTGTTCATCTTGTCTAATTAATGAATTATTAGAAGAGATTTTTTCCCTTTCCAAACCAGGTGGAAGAATGTAATTAACTGGAATTCTGTTTTCATTTTCTAAGATATTAACTGAACCTATTTCAATTGAAGTACTGGAATGATTTATGTTATTTGTGTTTAAATTTTTTGTGTATCTTTTCCATTCACTTCTTACCAAATCTAAAGTTCCAAATCTAAAAGTTACAGGGTCAGAAAACCCTTTTAAATACATTCTCATGAACCTTATAGATCTAAAGTTATCTATTCCATTAATGGCTTGAAAAAAGGATTTATATCTGCTACTATTATAAAATTGACTAGATATAGGGATTTTAAATTGTATCCACCTGGTTGTAATTGATTCCCCGTTAGGAAGATCAACTTTAACCTCATTTCTAACATCACTAATAAAAGGATGATTTTCAACAGTCATGTTTTTTCTTATTGGAATAGAGTATTCAAAATAACTATCTATTGTATTCATGGTATTATCTTGATTAACATCTTCATTATCTGGAATTGTAGTTGATCCTCTTCCAGAATTTCCAACATTTATAGGTGAATTACCCTGAGTTCCATTATAATTTTTATATCTATTTAATATTCCACCATTAGCATCTATATAATATTGATAGTTATCACCTGCTGGATCACTTCTCTCTCCATTAAAATATTTTTTTAATTCCTCTGTATCATTCATTCCGTCATAACCCACATCTTGTAGAGTTCTCTTATTTGTATCTGCATCAAAGGAATAAATTAAAGATTGTGTTCCAGGTGATTTTCCCCAATTAGATTCATTAATTATCTCATTTGAATTACCTGTTGGCAAACCATTTTCATATAATTTCTTTCCATCTTTTAATATGTCTTCAGAAATGTTTCCAAGATTTAAAACTAGATCGCCTAAATCAATATCACTTGAACTGTTTTCAGAAAAAGTATCTAAAAGCCAGAATTGGACAAATTCGACATTAGCTCTTTCAAAATTAGTTGAAGATAAATCTCGAGTAATTCCTCCCCAATTATTTGTTGAATCATCTAAAAAACTTTGATTTAAGTTATTATTATATGGTCCCTTTTCGCTAGGATAAAAGCTAAGATCAAAAGTATTTTGAATTCTTGATTGACCCTGGATTATATCTTGTTGAGGGAAAATCTCTTCAATAAAAATCCTTCTTGTCTCATTTTTAGAAAGCTCACCTTCATCTATTTCACTTGGCCTTTGTCTGGTGTAAAAAATAGGATCAATATTATACCATGCTAGTTTAGCTCGATAATGCCCTAGTTCTAATTCATCCACACCATAATTAGACCCTTTGACATTTTTAGCAGGAACACTGGAAAGTTTCCAAGAAGAAATGTCTTTTAAATCAATATTTGTTTCTGAGCCTTCAAAATCATCAACATAAACTGTTGCAACATTATCAAAGCCTGAGTTTTTTGGTATTCCAGAATGTAAATAAGCAAATTCTGTTTTAAAAGAAATATTAGACTCAACATCTGAATTAATATTTGGTAATTTATTTGCTAATCGAGTTAAAAAAGGAACCTGAGAAGAAAAGGTTCCATTAAACCCAATCATTGTATTATTAACTGGCTCAACTCCATAATTAGCTTTTTGACTAACTGATCTTTCACTTAAATTAATTAATGCTCCTCCAATAATAAAATTATCATTAAACTTATGTTCAATATTAATTCCTGAAAATCTTTTCTTTTGTTGAGAGTAAAAAGAATTACTCTCAGTTGATATTTCAATTGGAACGTTTGAATTCTTTAGTGATTCATCTAAAATTTGTACTCTTCCTGCTTGATAATTAACCGTATAATCCATCCCTTCTTGAAGAACTCTTCCTCCAGCCATAACCTTAACAGAACCTCTAGGTATGTTAAACTGTCCTATCGCAATTCCTCCAACCTCTTCAGTAGTTTTATAAGATCCTTTTATTAAAAATTTGTTCTTTTCTGATACTTTTTCGGCTTCATTTTTTGAAGAATCATACATTTCATTATAAACGAATTTTTGCTGATTTAAGTTAAAAGACTTAAGGTCTTTATAATTCTCACTAGATGAATTGGGGTTTTTTAACTCTTTAAATAAATATTCCCCAAAAGGCTCAACAGATGTAAAAATAATTAATCCGTTTCTAGAATCAATTGTAATATTAGGCACAAAATCAAAAAATCCATCTCCTCCGTCCTGAATGTCATTATTCCTGTTTAATTTGTCGAAATTAAAAAGAGACAATAAAGTTTTTCTTTCAATTGGAACTGAGGGATCTACAGCTTCAATATAATTTATAGGTGATGGGTTTGAGTAAAAGATATTTAGTTTAAAATCATCTTTATTTATTTGGAAAGAGCCAATAGAATAAATATTTTTCATCATTAAATTCCAAACAGGTTGATTAATATTGGTCAAACTGCTTTTTAATAACTTAACTATTAAACTATTGTTAGAAATCGTAATTCCATCTGAGCTTGTTGATTCTACACCATCGTTAGCAAATTCTCCAACCTGAAAAACTTCTCCATTAACAGTATATTGGTATGCTACTGCCAATATCTCGTCATTATTCAAAGGTTGATTTAAGGATATATAGCCTAGCTTATCATGCAATTTATATTCATTTGCTTCTAATTTTCTAGCATTTTCTAAAATAGAATAATCATTGCCCTCACTCACCAAACTTTTAATATCACCAAACCCTTGTTTTACGTTAGAAATATCTCGGAGTTTAGAAAAATCTAACGATAATTCATTAACTATGGATTCCGGATCTAGTTTATTCGCCGAATTATCAGGTTTATCATCTGCTCCTAAAAATTCAATAGATTCGCCTAGATTAGTTTTTTCAGGATTTGATTCTCCAAGATCTTGTAGACCCAATACATTTCTTACATTTTGAGTTTGACCTGATCTATTAGTTACCCAAACTTCAATTCTAGAAATTTGAATTGGAGTATTTAAATATGGATAATTTTTAACGGTAGTTTCGTATTTATCTCTAAAATACTGTCCTAAAAAGAAGTGTCTGTTTTCATCATAATCTAAAGGTGAAATTGAAAACTCTTCAAAACTTCCATTTCCCTTTGAAACAACCGTTTGTGATTCAGATTTTTGTTCTGACAAAATAGCTGTTATATTAGTATTTCCGAATTTTAACTCTGTTTTAAACCCAAATAAACTTTGAGCCCCTGAGATTAAAGAACCGCTTAAAGGCATGCTAACGTTTCCTAATTCAATTTTTTGAATTATATCATCTTCTGTTGGAGTGTAATCTAATTTTAATAAATTTTGAAAATCAAAAGTTGATTGAGTATCATAATTGGACCTAATAGTTAATCTCTCACCTATTTTTCCATTCATACTCAAACTAATAGCTTGGTTAAAATCAAGACTAATATTGCTTTGATTTCTAGACGACAAGGAGGGATTGTCACTCTTTTGGTATCGACCTCCAATGTCCATCGAAATAGATCCTTGAGGAGTTAGTTCTATATTATCGCCTCCAAAAATCGTTTCAAAAAACCTAGAATTGACATAAAGGTTAGGAAGTAAGTTTTTAAGCTTAGAAGATTTTTCTGAATCCTCATCTTCAATAAAACTCATTTTTTCTTGAAAATATTTTTTAATACTATTTTCTTTTACAAGTTTTCTATATTGATTAGGAGTTAGCACTAATGGGATTCCAACATCAATTTCACCTGCTTTAGTTGAATATATATATCGGTCTATTAAAGGGTAATAAGTGTATTTTGAAGAAAAAAATGATGGGGGAGTTAATTTAAACTTTCCTAAATAGACGGTATTTTCAATAGTATCTAGTGTAATAATTTTTTGACCTAGTATATTCTGGTTATATAATATAACTACAAAAAAAGATAAGATGAATATTTTTCTTTTTAAAGGAAATATTGTCAATTCTTTATAATTTATTTAATGCGCTTTTAATTAACTCTTCAACAGATATTTCTGGTGAATTATTTAGAAGTGTTTCAATTATTTTATTAGTATGCTTTCTACTATAACCTAACACTTCTAAAGCAGATAACGCTTCATCTTTATTTGTATTGCTAATATTTCCAATAAATTCATCAGATCCTGAAATTGAACTTACTTTATCTTTGAGTTCTATAATTACTCTTTGTGCAGTTTTAAGGCCAATGCCTTTTACTGATTGTATAGTGGAAACGTCTCCACAGATTATAGCATTCTGAATTTCTTTGGGATTTAAAGAAGACAGCATGGTTCTAGCAATACTGGCTCCAATGCCTGAAACTGAAATAAGTTGTCTAAATAAGTTCCTTTCTGTTTTTTCATAAAAACCAAATAAAGTATTAGAATCCTCTTTCACCTGTAAGTGAGTGAATAAAGTGATGTTTTCTGAATCCGTTAATTGTGAAAAAGTATTTAACGAAATATGAACCATATATCCTATTCCGTTGCAGTCTATCACAACTTCTGTTGGAGATTTTTCAACCATTCTACCTTTTAATTGTGTTATCATTTTTTTAATTTTTTTTGAGCATCTACTACGGCCACCGCAGACATATTTACCATTTCTTCAACACTTGCACCTAATTGAATGATATGAACTGCTTTAGACATTCCCATCATGATTGGACCAATCGACAAAGCATTATCTAATTCTTTTATTAATTTATAATTTGTATTAGCAGAATCTAAATTTGGGAAAATAAGAGTGTTTACATTTTTTCCAGACAATTTAGAAAAAGAGAAATTGTTCTTAAACATTTCCTTATTCAATGCAAAATCTGATTGAACAGGTCCGTCCACCACGAGCGCAGGAAAGTTTCTATGCAAATACTTTACGGCTTCATTTACCTTTAATGCCATGGGGTGATTAGATGACCCAAAGTTAGAGTAAGAAACCATTGCAACATTGGGCTCTAATCCAAACATCTTTACTGTCTCAGAAGTCATTTTAGCAATTATTGCTAAATCTTTTGCTGAAGGATCAATGTTAATAGAAGTGTCAGATAAAAACAAAGGCCCTTTACTTGTAATTATTAGGTTGGTAGTTGCTACTCTATTAACTCCAGAAGCTTTTTTAATTACTTCAAACATGGGCTTAACTGTAACTGGATAACTCCTAGAATACCCTGAAATTAAGGCATCAGCATCTCCATTTTGCAACATCATAGCAGCATACAGATTTCTCTCTTTCATTTTATTGACTGCTGTAAACAATGTAACTCCTTTCCTTTTTCTTATTTCCCAATATTTCTTACCATATTTCTCTCTGTTAGAAAGTTCTTCCTTAGATTTAGGATCAATTATCAAAACATCTTCATCAAATTCAATTTCTTTTTTCAATTCTTTTATCACTTTCCTATTTCCTAAAAGTATTGGAAGCCCAATTCCTTCTTCCAAAACAATTTGAGCTGCTTTTAAAACATCCAAATGATCAGCCTCAACATAAATAATTTTTCTAGGAGATTCTTTTGCGCGATTCATTAACAATCTTATGATTTTTTTATCACTTCCAAGTCTATTATGTAACTCTTCCTCATATTTTTCCCAACATTCTATTGGCTCTAAAGCTACTCCAGATTTTATTGCTGCTTTAGCCACTTCTGGAGGAATTTTAGTTATTAACCTAGGATCAAAAGGTTTAGGGATAATATAGTTTCTGCCAAAAATTAATTTAGTCTTATCATAAGCAATGTTTACAAATTCAGGGACCGGTTCCTTTGCTAATGAAGCTAAAGCTTTTACTGCAGCCATCTTCATTTCATCATTAATTTTAGTAGCTCTCACATCTAAGGCCCCTCTAAAAATAAACGGAAACCCAAGGACATTATTTACTTGATTTGGATAGTCTGAGCGACCTGTAGCCATAATTATATCATCCCTAGTATTCATAGCTAGTGAATAATCTATTTCTGGGTCAGGATTAGCCATAGCAAACACTATGGGGTCTTTAGCCATACTTAGCAACATCTTCGGAGTTAACATGTTGGCTTTTGACAGTCCAATGAAAACATCTGAACCGTTTATGGCCTCTTCTAGTGTGTTGATATTTTTACTCGTAGCAAATTCTTTCTTTTCCGATGACAAATCTTCTCTATCAGATCTTATGACTCCCTTGCTGTCAGTCATAATTATATTTTTAGGATTTAAACCAAAAGCTTTATACATTCTTGTACAAGAAATTGCTGCTGCTCCAGCTCCACACACTACCATTTTAACATCTTCTATTTTTTTCTTAGTTATATCTAAAGCGTTTATTAAAGCGGCAGATGAAATTATAGCAGTTCCATGCTGATCATCATGCATGACAGGTATATTTAACTCTTCAGAAAGCCTTCGTTCAATTTCAAATGCTTCTGGAGCTTTTATATCTTCTAAATTAATCCCTCCAAACGTTGGAGAAATATTTTTAACTGTTTCAATAAACTTTTCAGGATCTTTAGCATCAATCTCAATATCAAACACGTCTATGCCTGCAAAAATTTTAAAAAGAAGCGCTTTTCCCTCCATCACAGGCTTAGAAGCTTCTGGGCCAATATCTCCTAAACCCAATACAGCAGTTCCATTTGTAATAACCGCCACTAAATTTCCTTTGGAGGTGTACTTGTAAATGTTTTTTACGTCTTTTTCAATTTCAATACAGGGAAATGCAACTCCTGGAGAATAAGCTAAAGATAAATCCCTTTGAGTGTTATAGCTAGTAGTTGGCACTACTTCTATTTTTCCTGGATTAGGCTTAGCGTGATAAACTAACGCATCCCTTCTAGTATTTTTATTTTTCATTTTTAAAAGAGATTATTTAATTTTTCTCAGTATATAAATTTATAAAAAGCATTTTCAATAACATACAAAAACTCTATTGTATTATACAAATTAAAATTTAAAAAAATAGTTTCTTTATTTAGTAATATATCTCTTAAATTTATTTTTTAAAATCCTTTTGAAGAAATTATTTTCATATTGTTTCCAATTAAATAACTACCTTAATTACACAAATAAATAATAAAAATGAAAAAAATAATTTTACTTATAGCTTTTTTGCTTTCAATGAGTCTTTCAGCTCAAAACAATAATAACGAGAAAGAAAAAGACACTTCAAAAGTTAAAAATAAAGAAATTGGGCTTCCATTAAAGGTTGAAAGGAAAATAAAAATAAATACTGATGAAGGAACTTGGATGTCATTAGATATCAGTCCAGACGGAAAAACTTTAGCTTTTGACTTGTTAGGAGACATCTATACATTACCAATCGAAGGCGGAAAAGCTACTCGAATTACAAGTGGATTAGCGTTTGATTCTCATCCAAAATTTTCTCCAGATGGAAAACAGTTATTAATGGTTTCTGATAGATCAGGAGGGCCAAATGCTTGGGTCTTAGATTTAGAAAATGGGGATTCTATTCAAATCACTAAGGGTGATGATCATTTTATGGAAACTGCTGAATGGACAAATGATGGGGAGTATATTATTAGCACAAAAGGCGGCAGAAATTCTAAATTATTTTTAAATCATAAGTCAGGCGGTAAAGGTGTTGAATTAATCAAGGAGCCTTCTAGTTTAAAGGTTAGTGATATAGCCGTTGGTAAAAATGATCGATACATTTGGTTTTCTAGCAAAACAAATGCTTGGCAGTATAATGCAAAATTTCCTCAAATTTCATTGGCAAGATATGATAGAGATACTGGATTAGTTGAAAGTGTGGCCTCAAGATATGGTTCAGCGTTTTCTCCAACCTTATCAACTAATGGCAAATGGTTAGTTTATGGGTCTAGGTGGAACGATCAAACTGGTTTAATCGCAAGAAACCTTGAAAATGGAAAAGAAAAATGGTTAGCTTATCCTATTCAAAGAGATGATATAGAATCTCAAAATACTTTGGGAACATTACCGGTTATGACTTTTACACCCGACAGTAAATTTGTAATTGCTTCTTATGGAGGTAAAATAAATAAAATACCTATTCAAGGTGGGGATGCAATTAACATTCCATTTCAAGTTGAAGAAGAAATAGAATTAGGTCCACAATTAAAATTCAATTATCCTATTCAAGATGAAGATAAAGTTGTTTCAAATCAAATTAGAAACCCTAAAGTTTCACCAGATGGAACGAAAATTGCTTATTCTTCATTTCAAAAAGTATATATAAAACAACTCCCTAACGGACAGCCAACTAGGTTAAGTAATTTAAGTTATACCGAAAATATGCCTATTTGGAGCCCAGATGGTAATGAAATTGCCTTTACTACATGGGATGAAACAGAAGGTGGTGCTATCTATAAAGTAAGCTTAAAGAATAGAAAAAAAATATCAAAATTAACTCAAGAAAATGGCGTTTACTCTTACCCTTCATGGAATAATGATGGCTCAAAAATTGTATTTATAAAGTTCTCAGAAAATGATTTTATTGAATATGGGAATGCAGGAGTAGATTCTCAAATAATGTGGGTTTCTTCTAACGGAGGAAATAATATTTTTATAGATAAAACTAAAGGAAGATCACATCCTCATTTTGTTATGAATTCTGACAGAATACATTTATATAGCCGATCTAATGGACTAAGTTCTATTAGGTGGGATGGAACTGATGAAAAAAACATTTTAAAAATTACAGGAATTGCTGTTTATGGAACTCCAGGAGGAAAAACTCCTCCCTCTTCTGCCTCATATATAATTAAATCCCCTGTTGATGAAAAAGCTTTAGCAGTTATAAATAATGATGTTTATGTGGTTACTATACCTTACACAGGAGTAAAAGATTTTTCTATTAATGTTGCTAAACCAAGTAGCTCAGCGTTCCCAGCAAGGAAGTTAACTAAGTTTGGCGGTGAGTTTGCATCATGGGGGACAAATGGAGATAACGTTTATTTCTCCTTAGGAAAATCGCTGTTTAATTATAATATTCCACTTGCCAAAGCCGACGAAGAAAGAATAAAAAAAGAAAAGAAAAACAAGAAAAAAGATAAAGAACAAAAGGAAGACAAAGTAAAAAACTATCAGGCTAGCGAAATTGAAATAAAAACATTTATAGAAAAAAACAGAGCTATTGGATCCGTTATTTTAAAAAATGCAAGAATAATAACGATGAAAGGAAAGGAAATTATTGAAAAAGGAGATATTCTAATCGAAAATAACAGGATTAAAAAAGTTGGTAAATCAGGTGAAATTCAAAATGATAATTCAATAAAAGAAATAGATTTTTCTGGAAAAACTATTGTTCCTGGTTTTGTTGATACTCATGCACATGTAAGAGTTTCTAGAAATATTCATAGAACAGAAACTTGGTCGTTTGCAGCGAACTTGGCCTATGGAGTAACTACGATTAGAGACCCTCAAACGGGTACCACCGACATACTCACATATGGAGATATGGTAAACGCAGGTTTAATGCATGGGCCTCGAATCTATTCAACTGGCCCAGGAGTTGGCTATTGGGGCTATAATCTTGAAAGCTTAGATCATACCAAAGATGTTTTAAAACAATATTCCAAATACTACAATACCAAAACAATTAAAATGTATCGTACTGGAAACAGAAAACATAGGCAATGGATTTTAATGGCCGCAAAAGAACAAAAATTAATGCCAACTACTGAAGGTGCATTGCACATTAAGCTAAACATGAATCAAATGTTGGATGGGTATCCCGGTCAAGAACATAATATTCCTATCTATCCTGTTTATAAAGATGTGGTAGAAGTAATGGCAAAATCAAAAATGGCCTATACTCCTACCCTACTAGTTTCTTACGGAGGACCTTGGGCTGAAAACTATTACTACGCTACAGAAGATGTTCAGGGTGATAAAAAATTAAATTTCTTTACACCTAAAGACCATCTTGACAATAAATCCAGAAGAAGAAATGATGGTTGGTTTCATAAAGAAGAATACGTATTTGAAGAACAAGGTAAATTCATTAAAGATCTTGTAGAGAGCGGAGGAATTGTTGGAGTTGGTTCACATGGGCAATTGCAAGGTTTAGGCTATCACTGGGAGTTATGGAGTATGCAAGCAGGAGGACTTGATTTGCACGATGCTTTAAGGGTAGCTACAATAATTGGTGCTGAAGCAATTGGATTAGAAAATGATATAGGTAGTATTGAAGAAGGAAAACTTGCTGACTTGGTAATACTGGGAAAAAATCCCCTAGAAGACATTAGAAATTCCAATACAGTGGAAAAAGTAATGATGGATGGAAAATTATATGACGCTAATAACTTAGATGAACTATACCCTTCCCAAAAGAAAACTGAGTTTAAATGGCAGCAATCTAAACCATTGAACTTGCCTGGAATTAAAAATTAAAAAAATAGAAGTTGAAATTTAAAAACATCTTAATTAGAATACTAAAACTAACCTTAATTTCAGTTACTCTTCTTTTTCTGTTAATATTCGGATATTTCGAATATGAAGAAATTCCTATATATAATATAAAAGTTGCTACGAAATTTATTTTAGGAAAGACTAGCTACAAGCCTTATGAAGGGTTGGCAGAAAAACTTGGATTCTCGAAAGATGATAAACTCTTAATTATTCATGCAGATGATATTGGTCTGTCAAATTCAGTGAATAAGGCAAGTTTTAAAGCTTTAAAAAATGGATACGTTAGTTCTGGTAGTATAATGATGCCTTGTGATTATATTTCAGATGTAGGTCAATTTGCAATTGAAAATCCTAGCATTGATTTAGGGCTTCACCTGACTGTCACTAGTGAATGGAGAGATTATAAATGGAACGGGGTTTTACAACCCAATAAGACTCCATCTCTGATTAATAAAAAAGGTGAATTGTTTAAAAACAAAAAAAAGTTTGTTTTAAATGCAGATCCTTTAGAGTTAAAAAGCGAATTACAAGCTCAAGTTGATTTATCAAAATCTATAGGTATAAAACCAACTCATATAGACAGTCATGAAGGAGCTTTATTTTATGATGAAAATCTATTTAAAATCTATTTAGAAATTGGAGAGGAAAACAAACTACCTGTTTTTGTTCCAAAAATGGTAGCTGTTCATTTTGATAAAAACTTTCCAAAACCAAAAAATGTTGTTGTAATTGAAAACTTTTACATGGCTCAAAAAGGGTTAGAATATGATAAATGGGAAACTTTTTACTTAGACATATTAAATAACCTTAATCCTGGTCTAAGTCAATTAATCGTTCACTTAGGTTATGATGATGATGAAATGAAATCAATTTCAGTTGATCATCCAGATTTTGGATCTAAATGGAGAAATTTAGATTACAACATTGTTTCAAGTGATAATTTTCAAGAAGCTTTAAAAAGAAATAATATTCAATTAGTAAGCTGGAAAGAAATTCAAAGTGCCATATATTGAATTTTATTTTTTTAATACTCTTAGAGACATAATAGAAAGAGATAAGAATATTAATCCTGAATAAAGGTATGGGTAGTCAATAAATGAAAGATTACTATACATTAAAAACAAAACCACAAAACATAGAATGCTGGCAATTAAAAAAAATCCGAAAAAAATCCATTTAAGTTTCATCTAATTAATTTCATATGAGTAAATTTAACTGAAAATTCTATACAATGAAAAAATTGATTATACTTTTATTGTTTTTCACAACTCTAATTTCTAATGCTCAATCGAGTTATATTCCTTCTGAAGAAAATTTAGAAGCTAGAAAATGGTTTGAAGAAGCCAGGTTTGGACTTTTTATTCATTGGGGAGTATATAGTGTTTTAGGAGACGGAGAATGGGTAATGAATAATCAAAATATTTCTATTAAAGAGTATGAGAAGCTTCCCTCTTTTTTTAATCCAACAGAGTTTGACGCTAAAGAGTGGGTTGAAATGGCAAAAGATGCAGGGATGAAGTACATAACGATTACCAGTAGACACCATGACGGGTTTTCTATGTTTGATTCTAAAGCAACTAATTACACAATAGTAAAAAAAACACCATATAAAAAAGATATTTTGAAGCAACTCGCAGAAGAATGTCAAAAAAAAGGAATTAAATTATTCTTTTATTATTCACAATTAGATTGGTATCGAGATGATTATTTTCCAAGAGGAAGAACTGGAAACGGAATAGAAGGGAGAAAGAAAGGTGAGTGGGGAAATTATATTGATTTTATGAAAGCTCAATTGACTGAGCTTTTAACAAATTATGGAGAAATTGGAGGCATTTGGTTTGATGGTCAATGGGATCAACACGAATGGGATGGAAAAAGATTTGGTAAGTTAAAAGCTGATTTTAAATTAAACGAAGTGTATGACCTTATTCATAAACTTCAGCCAAAAGCATTAATAGGTAGTAATCACCACTTAGCTCCAAATCCTGGTGAAGATTTTCAGATGTTCGAAAAAGATCTTCCAGGAAAAGGAACAAACGATTTTGCTACATCATCTGATGCCATTGGGGACTTACCACTTGAAGTTTGTGAGACAATAAACGGATCTTGGGGTTTTAACTTAAAAGACAGAAAACACAAATCAAAAAAAGAGTTAATTCAATACCTAGTTAAAGCTGCAGGATATGGAAGTAATCTTCTTTTAAACGTAGGACCAATGCCGAATGGTAAAATTCAAGAAGAACATGTTAAATCTCTAAAAGAAATAGGGGATTGGGTTTCGAAAAATGGAGAGACCATTTATAAAACAAAAAAAGGACCTATAGAACCTAGTGATGCAATAACATCAACTCAAAGGGGGAAAAAAATATATATACACATAATGGATTCTAGCAAAGAAAGTTACTTGATAGAAAATTTTAATTTTAAAATTAAAAAAGCGATCTATTTTGGGACAAATTCAAAGGTCACTTATAATATAACAAAATCAGCATTAAAATTGAAAATTAGTGAAGAGAATAGAAATGATATTGATACAATAATAGAAATCGATATTATTTAGTTAAAATCTATCTTTTTTGGCTTCCAGGTTATAGAATCTCCAAGCACATTATTAGGAATACTTATCATTTCTAAAGATTTAGGCACAACCTTTATAAGCAAACTACTTTTATTGATGTTCTTATAATGGGGAGTCCAAGATTCTTTCCAATATTTTTTTTTATGTTCTGGATTATTAAGTAGAGAAGAGGTCCCAGAAATAGTTACATATGAATTTCCATCTATACTTTGAAAATTTAAAACAACTCTTGAATCATTTTCTAGTTGTTTAACTTTTCTACTTAAAGGATTTGTAACCAAATAAACTACAAAATCATCATTTGGTATATAAGGGTCCATTAATCTAGCTTGAGGGTTACCTAGACTATCTAAAGTTATAAAAACACAAAAATTGGATTCTTTAACAATGTCTAACGAAATCTTTTTAAATTGAGTTTCAGAATATTCTTGAGAAAAAACAAATTGGGAAACTAAAATTAAAAAAGGTACTATTCTAATAATCATATCATTAAGTAAATTCAACTTAAAAGTATAACAATTATTAAGCAAAAGCACATCATTTTAGATGGCAAACACTTTGAATGAACATTAGTTGTCAACATTTTTAAAAAAAATTAAATATTTTTCTTAGTGATGTTCTTCTTAAAAAGAATTTATTTTTAAAAAAATAAGACAAGATCAATAGTGTTAT
>ERZ890510.575-NODE-575-length-28615-cov-4.924860_pt1 | contig 28615 bp, 28 predicted proteins | sample MGYA00521265_ERZ890510 | MGnify/ENA primary metagenome ERZ890510 (study PRJEB32303, sample SAMEA104408624) | aquatic metagenome | biome: Brackish water; feature: Chemocline; material: water | place: Baltic Sea | collected 2014-10-26T21:54:00 | depth 110 m ... | reverse complement strand
GCGTGGGCGTGCAGCAATGACGCAGCGCCCTGGACGATGTCGAACGGGGCGTCCATAGGTGGCAAAAGGTATTGCATAGCGTGCGGCCTCCCAAGGCCATTCAATAGGCGAGCGAGTCTGGCCCCTTGTGAGGCTCTTCGATCTTTGGTGGCCCTTCGGGCCGAAGCTCTTTCTGAGAAACGGCGAACGCGGTTTCTAGCGCTCGATCTTCACCACAACCCGGCGATTGTCTTCCCGGTTTTCCGGAATGGGCTCACCGGTGTTTCGATTGTACATCGGCGCATTGCGCGGTGAATCAGTATCGGCCAATCCCACCGCCCGGAATCGGTTGGCCTGCAGATTGCGCGATAGAAAGAATCGCACGACTGCCGAAGCCCGGGCCGCCGACAGTTCCCAGTTCGATGGGTAGGTCGGCGTGTTGATCGGGACATCGTCGGTATGGCCCTCGACGGTCACTTTGTAATTCGTGTTGCCAAACAGCGTCAGATTTTGGGCGACACGGTCGAGCAACGGAAATGCCTCTGGCAGAATTTCCGCGGAACCCGGCGCGAACATTTTGCCGCTCTGGAATTGGAAGGTTAGCCCGCGCGTTGTGGTGTCGACTTGGGCCTGGTCGCCAGAATCCTCCGCCGCCGATCTCAAATCCTTCTGTAGATCGGCGAAGCGACTCGGAACGGCCTCGTGCGAAAGCGTCTCGACCATGCCTTTGGTGACCCGTTCGAACTTTTCGGTATTGGGTTCCGAAACCGAGAACATGATCACAAAGAACGCCATCAATAGTGTGATGGCATCGGCGTAGGTGACGAGCCAGTCGTCTTCGCCCGCGTCGGACGTCTTGATTGGCGGTGGGCCGGATGCCATGGATCAGGACGCGCCTAAGCGGCCTTACGTTGTTGCTTGCGCTGCCCGCCACCGGAAGCGCCACCTTTTTTGTCGATCGAGTAGTGAATCTCGGGATCGAGATAGCTGTTCATCCGATCCTGGATATAGCGTGGGCTACGATGCTCGGCGAGCATGGCGAACCCTTCGGTGACAAGGAAGTTGCGGAACCGCAAGATGCCAGCCTTCTGCTCCACCTTGCTCGCGGCCGGCGAAAAAATAAGACGCTGCATAATGACGCCGTAGAGCGTCGTGATCAGCGCGAGGGCCAAACCTGGCCCTAAACCTTCAGGGTCGGAGACTAGCTTTTGTAGGATGATGATCAGGCCGATCAAGGTGCCGATCATGCCAAAGGCAGGCGAAACCGACGCCAGCGTTTTCAAGATACTCGCGCTCACCAGCTTGCGCTGCATGGTGCCGTCGGCCGCCGCGGACCTCATCGCCCGCATAGCCGGTGATCACAAGTTCGACGCCGTAGTTCAGGAAGTGGTCTTGTTGCTTGGCGGACTTGATCTCGCGTTCCAGCGCCAAAATGCCGTGCTTTTTGACGAGGTAACCCCAGCGGATGATCTTGCCCGTCTCAACGGTCAGCATCGTCCGGTTGATTTTCTCTTTGACCAGAAGTTGCCCGATTTCCTTGATCGACAGGATCACGTAGCGCGCCTGGTAACCAATGAAGCCGGCGGCCAATGTTCCGCCGATCACGATCATCGCGCTTGGGGCGCTGAGGAATGCCGTCGCGTTACCGCCGGAAAGGAAGATCGCGCCAGCGACAAGTCCCAAGCCGAACAGCAGGCCGATAATTGTAGGTATCGACATCTAGCGGACCTCCGACATCGTCATCTTTCGCCGTTAAACGAGCGTAGAACTATAGCGCAACAAGCCGTTGCGCCGGAACGCTTTTATGCGGGACTGGGAGGAGAAATTCGCGGAAACCGGCGCGTCTGGCCGGATTCCGCATGCCGTAGTGGTTAACGCCGCGCCCTAATAGCGGTAGTGCTCGGGTTTGAACGGTCCATTTTTACCAATACTGAGGTACTCGGATTGCCGATCGCTGAGCACCGACAGTTGGACACCAAGTTTTTTGAGGTGCAAGGCGGCGACTTTCTCGTCCAACGCCTTCGACAAGACATAGACTTTATTCTGGTAGCTGCCGGTGTTGTTCCATAGTTCGTTCTGCGCCAAGACCTGATTGGTGAACGAGGCGCTCATTACGAAACTGGGGTGACCCATAGCGTTGCCCAGGTTAACCAAACGCCCCTTGGACAGCACAATAAGCTTCTTCCCGTCGGGGAATTCGACCTCATCGACCTGGGGTTTGATCTCGTCCCATTTGTAATTATTGAGCGCACTGATTTGAATTTCTGAATCGAAGTGACCGATGTTGCAGACAATGGCGCGGTCCTTCATTGCTCGCATATGATCGAGGGTGATCACGTCCAGATTGCCGGTTGCAGTGACGAAAATGTCGCCGCGCGGCGCGGCATCTTCCATGGTGACGACTTCAAAGCCTTCCATCGCTGCCTGAAGTGCGCAGATCGGATCGATTTCTGTCACCATCACGCGGCAACCGGCATTGCGCAACGATTGCGAAGAGCCTTTGCCGACGTCGCCGTAACCCGCAACAACCGCAATTTTGCCGGCCATCATCACGTCGGTGCCGCGGCGAATGCCGTCGACCAGACTCTCGCGGCAGCCATAGAGGTTGTCGAATTTCGACTTGGTGACTGAGTCGTTGACGTTGATCGCGGGGAACAACAGCGTTCCCTTTTTTTCCATGTCGTACAGGCGGTGGACGCCGGTTGTGGTCTCTTCGGTGACGCCGCGAATAGCATCGCCGAGTGTCGTGTACCAGCCGGGCTTTTCTTTCAAACGGCGTTTGATCGAGGCAAAAAGGACTTCCTCTTCCTCGTTGCCGGGATTGTTGAGGACTGAGGCGTCCTTCTCCGCTTCGCGACCAAGGTGGACTAACACGGTGGCGTCGCCGCCGTCGTCGAGGATCATGTTGGGCGCGCCGCCGTCCGACCATTCGAAGATCTTGTGGACGTAGTCCCAGTACTCCTCAAGGGTCTCGCCCTTTTCAGCAAAGACAGGAATACCGATTGCCGCGATTGCCGCTGCCGCATGATCCTGGGTCGAATAAATGTTGCACGAAGCCCAGCGAACATCCGCGCCAAGCGCTACGAGCGTTTCGATCAACACCCCGGTCTGCACGGTCATGTGGATACAACCGGCGACTCGGGCACCCTTAAGCGGCTTGCTCGCGCCATATTCTTCGCGCAACGCCATGAGCCCCGGCATCTCGATCTCGGCGATGGTCAATTCCTTGCGCCCCCAGGCGGCGAGGGACATGTCTTTGACGATGTAATCTGTAAATTTGGTCATATTGGCTCCGGCGCAATGGGCCCGGCCGCGGGTAGAATCCGCGGGTTCAGGGCAGTTCTCGGGGAAATCGCTGCCGCTACATAGCAAGAACGCCAACAGAAATAAAGATATCTTTATATTGTGATCTATTTGGCTTCGTTGAAGCGCTTCTCGGCCAAATCGGCTAATGCGGCCAGCGCTTGGGGCGCATCGACGCCACGGGCGGCCACGGTGATGCTCGATCCAAGGCCCGCGACCAGCAGGAGCAATCCCATGATCGAGCGGGCGGGCACCGTGTGATCGTCCTTGGAGACCGTGATTTCCGCGTCGAAATGACCGGCGACTTCCACGAAGCGCGCGGCGGCACGGGCATGGAGGCCGCGCTCGTTGATGATCAATAATTCTCGGATCGACCAGCCTTCAGGATCAGTCATTGCCAGGTGACGCGCTCGCACGACGTATATGCTTGCGGCCGGCTTCTTCCACCGCCGCAGCAACTGCTGCCACATCGCGGTTGTCCCGGCTCGTCAGCAGTTTTAACAGCATTGCCAAATTGAGCCCGGCGATGACTTCTATGTCGGGTCCATGCATTTCCGCAATCGCGAGGTTGCACGGCGTGCCGCCCATCATATCGGCCACGATAATGACACCGTCGCCGCCATCGACATCGGCGACGGCTTGGTGGATACGGTCGCCGCAATCACTAATTTCGCTGTTCCAATCCAGGCAGACCGCAGACACACGCTGTTGCGGGCCGACGACGTGTTCGGCAGCGGTGAGGAACTCACGCCCGAGTCCTCCTTGGGAAACAATGACGACCCCTATCATGATGTCGCGCCGGTCAACGCGACGTCGCGGTGGCGGCGATTGACCGCATGACCAGCGGCCTCAAGCGTGGTCGCCAGGCGCTCGGCAACGTAAACCGAACGGTGCTGCCCGCCGGTGCAGCCGATCGCAATCGTGAGGTAGGTCTTGCCTTCGCTCGCATAGCGGGGCATTAGGTCGAGCAACAGATCGCCGACGCTCGTCAAGAAGCCGCCAAGCGCGGGGTCTTCGGCGATGTAGTCGGCAACCTCGCGGTCCATCCCGGACTTGGCCGTTAATGCGGGGAGGTAGTGCGGATTGCGCAAAAATCTCACATCGAAGACGAGATCGGCTTCGCGCGGTAAGCCCTTGCGAAACGAAAATGACGTGAGCGTTGCCGTTAGTGCCGGTCCTTCTTCGAGGCTGTAGTGCCCGGCCAACAGGTGCCGCAAGTCGGCACCGGTCATTGCAGACGTATCGATTACGAGATCAGCGTGGTCGCGAAGCCCGCCAATAATCTCGCGCTCCATACGAATCCCGTCTAAAACGGGCCGATCCTCGGCCAGCGGATGTCGTCTTCGCGTCTCGGTGTAGCGGCGTGACAAGAATTCATCGTCACAATCCAGAAACAGCAACGACAGGTCGATATCGGGCCGCGAAGACAGCGGCGCGATTCGCTCCAAGAAGTGCTCGACGTCGAAATCTCGAGTGCGGATGTCTATCCCGGCCGCGATGGCGCCATGGGGCGTGAGGAGCGTTGATGACCCAGAGGTCAAGAAGCCCAGCAATAAGTTCAACGGAATGTTGTCCATTGCCTCGTAGCCCAAATCCTCAAGCATTTTGAGCGTTGTCGAGCGCCCTGCGCCGGAAATGCCGGTCACAAGGAGAACGCGCAATACCGGCGATCCGGACGCCCCGCCGGATTTTGGGTCTTGTTCAGGCATCGTTGAGGGCCTGCGCCTGGCGGCCGCTGGCGCTCCACGACTTCAGGGCCAATCGGATTTTCGCCGCTGAAGACGCCTCAAAGGGCGCGAGCGCGATGAGCGGGATGTCGATCGCGTCAAGTCGGCATGTCGTTCGATGGGGTAGCCGCGACACGTCGCGGCTGGGCCCAAGGTCTGCAACCAACGCGACGCGCGACCGCGGTGAAAGTCGTGCCTCATCAAGTTCGAAAATGCCGAGCCCGCGCACTTCTATCTTGCCCGACAGCTGTGCCGGCGCCGACGCGATGAGTTCGCCCCGCACAGCAGCCAACTGAACTTGGTCATCGGCGACCAGCTTCGCGCCGTCGTCAATGAGGCGCAAAGCCAAGTCTGACTTTCCGGTGGCTGACGCTCCACGTAGCAGGACGGCAACGCCGTCAAAATCGACGCAGGTTGCATGGACAACAAGCATTGCCAGCGGAGCCTGAACCCGGCGTCAAGAGCTGTCAACGGGCGTATTGAGTGCCGGCAGTTCAATTGTCACCCGCGCGCCCCGCGTGGTCCCGTCCTCATCAGATCGGTTCGTCGCCGAGATCTTACCGTGGTGCGCCTCGATAATTTGCCTTGAGATGCTCAAACCAAGCCCGGAGTGCTTTCCAAACGCCTCGCCATCGGGTCGTCTGGTGTAGAAGCGCTCAAAGACGCGATCCATCTGTTGAGAGGGAAACCCTGGTCCCTCATCGTCGCAGGCAATCCGCAGCGCGTTCCCGACGCGCGCAAGCGACAATGATATTGCCGAGTGCGGCGGACTGAATGATCGAGCGTTATACACGACGTTGCGCATCACTTGGCCCAATCGATCTTCAATACCCAGGACAAAGAATGGCCCGTCGTTCGGTATGTCGAGCACCACACTGACGCCGCCCGGCTCGCCGGTCGCCTCGTGCACTTCGACGATCGTTTCAAGCAAGCGTTGTATATCGACTGGCGCCATTTGCGTGCGCGACAGCTCGGCATCGAGTCGCGAGGCATCCGAAATGTCACTCAAGAGCCGATCGATTCGGCCTACATCGTCTCGAATGATTTCGAGCAACTGAAGTCTTTGCGATTCGTCGCGCGCCTTGTCCAAGGCCTCCACGGCACTGCGCAAGCTCGTCAACGGATTCTTGATCTCGTGCGCGACGTCGGCGGCGAAGGTTTCGATTGCGTCGAGGCGTTTGTAAAGCGTCGATGTCATGTCGCGGAGCGCGCCGGACAACTCACCAATTTCGTCTGCGCGGTCGGTGAAGTCAGGAATCTCGACGACGCGCCCCTGCATGCCGCGCACGCGTTCGGCGGCCGCTGCGAGTCGTTTCACCGGCGTTGCAATTGTCCTAGCGAGGTAGAGCGATAGCAGCACTGTAATGGCGAGTGCGACACCTGAGACCTGGAGAATTGCTAATCGAAAATCGCGGACACGCGCGTCGATATCACGCGTGTCCGCGGTCAGCATCAGTGCGCCGAGCACCCGTTTGAAAGATTGAATGGGGATCGCGACGGACAAGACAACGTCGCCGTTGTTTCTCGCCCGCTGATCAGAACCAAATTCGCCAGCCAACGCGCGGGTTACTTCTTGGTAGTCGTGGGCGGCCTGGTCGCCGCGTTCCACATAGGGTGGCAAGCGAGGGCCGCCGGTGACCGCGCGCCAAAGATCGTTCGCAGCCTCGTATGTTTCCTCGATAAGAGACAAGTCTGCAGCCGGCGGTAGAATCTCGAACTGAACCTCCCTGCCAGCCTCAAGAAGACTGCGACTGTCGGCGATCAGTGCGCCAGCTGGATCGAAAACCCGGGCGCGCTCCTGCGTTGGCTCGATCAGGCGGCGAAGAAGTTGCCGGGTCGTTGCAGGGTCAAGTACTGGCCCCGGTTGCTCTTGATTCAAGGCTGACTCTCCAAGCGCGCCAGCAATTATTTCGCCTTCGGTCTTTAGGCTTTGGATCTTTGCCTCAACGAGTCCGTCACCGAACTCGTCGACGTAGAACAGACCAAATACGAGGAGCATGAACGCGAGAAGGTTGAGCGTCAGGATTCTTGCGGTGATCGAACCGAGCCGTCGCGATCGGACCGTGGGGTGCCTACTGGTCTGTGGTCGTTCACCCGGAACGACAGCCGCGCCGTTTTTTTGGAGACGAGAACCCGACTGGCGGCGAGACGAGGTCATCTCAAGTTATTTCTCGCGGAACCGGTAGCCTAATCCGTAGAGCGTTTCGATCGAGTCGAACTCGTCATCCACCTCGCGGAATTTCTTGCGCAGCCTTTTGATGTGGCTATCGATAGTGCGGTCGTCGACGTAGATCTGGTCGTCATACGCGGCATCCATCAGTTGGTCGCGGCTTTTTACGTGCCCGGGCCGGTTTGCCAATGCCTGGAGAATAAGAAACTCAGTCACGGTAAGACGAACCGATCGACCGTGCCACGTGCAGGCATGGCGCGCCGTGTCCATGTTGAGCGGCCCCCGTACAATCGGGGTGCCGGCGCCCGGCTCCGTCGCATCCTTTGGTGTGCTGGTATCGGCACGTCGCAGCACTGCCCGTACGCGCTCCAACAGCAATCGCTGCGAGAAAGGTTTCCGAATGTAATCGTCCGCGCCCATTTTCAGGCCCAACACCTCGTCGATCTCGTCATCCTTCGATGTCAGGAATATCGCCGGAGTCGTGCTGGTCCGCCGAAGCCGGCTGAGCAACTCGTGACCGTCCATCCGCGGCATCTTAATGTCGAGAATGACGAGATCAGCCGGTTTCTTGGTCAGGCCGTCGAGTGCCTCTTGGCCATCGGCGTAGGTGTCCACCGCAAAGCCTTCGGCCTCGAGCGCAATGGAGACAGAGGTAAGGATGTTTCTGTCGTCGTCGACGAGTGCAATTGTGGCGGCCACCGGTGTCCTCGACCCTATGGGAAACTGGGCTCTCTATGTGACCGAATCTAGGCATTAGTAGGGCGGAATACCATGAACGCTTGCCGGAACTTGGATTGAGGGCGTTTGCCGAATGGCCGCGGCTGATACCTTGAGTGGCCGATCTTACGCTCAAGTTACAGTTTATCGGTTTTATCGAGCCTCCTTTGGCCAGAAGACGACCCACATCCCAGTCCGCGGGTCTACAGGTAGGAGCAAAAGATGACCATGCCGAGCGAGCCGGTCGCCATCGCCCGCCGAACCATTCGTGGCGCGCTGACGGGCGCTTTGGCGACAATTGCTCAAGATACAGACTCCGGCATGCCTTACGCCTCCCTGGTGCTGGTCGCCACGCGGAGCGACGGGCGGCCGGTGTTGCTGCTCTCGGCACTTGCCGAACATACGAAGAATCTCTTGGCGGACAGTCGCGCCAGTCTGATGGTCGACGCGATTGACGGTCTGGCCAGCCCGCTGACCGGCCCACGGGTCACATTGCAGGGCGACTTGGTGAAGGCAGCAAACGACCTGGCCCGGGCCCGTTATTTGGCGCGCCACCTCGATGCTGAGGCATACGCTGGGTTTGCCGACTTTTCTTTCTTTCAGTTTGAGCCGAAACGCGTGCATCTCGTCGCCGGGTTCGGCGCAATTCATTGGCTCGATTGGGCGGATGTCGTGACGCCGATCGCCCTTGCCGCAGACTTAATGAGGGACGAAGCGTCGATCCTTGACCATGTGAACGCCGATCACGGTGAGGCTGTCGCAGCAATAGCCGCCATGGCCGGTGGAAGGCCGGGAGATTGGCGATTGACGGGTTGCGATCCGGACGGGTGCGATCTGCGCCTGGGCGGGGAGTCCCGCCGCGTGGACTTCGCAGAACCCGTGCACGCCGGGAGCGATGTACGGAAGCAACTGGTCCGCCTTGCTGATGCGGCGCGAAAGTCTTGATTTATCCCCAACAATTGGGCCAAGGATGGGCCTAGGCGGTTGCGCGCGAATCGGCGGCTAACTACGGTTGGCGACCGCAGGAGAGGCGTTGGAGGACTGGGTGCACGGCAGCCTTGAGGATATCGGAATTCGCAACACCGGCACGGTTCATTGGAACCTTGCCGCGCCCCGGCTCTATGAAGAAGCGATCCTGCGCCGCGAGGGCAGACTTGCGGACGGTGGCGCCCTGGTCGTGCTAACTGGGGTCCATACCGGCCGCTCTGCGAGCGACAAGTTTATTGTCCGCGAGCCCGCAAACGAGGCCAACATCTGGTGGGGCGCGGTCAATAAGGACATCGATCTAGCGCATTACGAAACACTGCGAAATCGGATGATGGCGTACCTGCAGGGGCGTGATCTCTTTGTCCAGGATTGCTGGGCTGGTGCAGACGCTCGTTACCGCCTTGGGATACGCGTCGTCACCGAAGCCGCCTGGCACAGCCTGTTTGCGCAAAACATGTTCATCGCGCCGACGGCTGCCGAGCTTGCGGCTTTTCAGCCGGATTTCACAATTATCCAGGCGCCGGGTTTTGAAGCCGATCCCGCGATCGACGGCACGCGTAGCGGCACATTTATTGTCGTCAATTTTGCCGACAAGACGGTGTTGATTGGTGGCACGTCGTACGCGGGAGAGATCAAGAAGTCGGTGTTCTCAATCCTTAACTACCTGCTGCCTGAAAGCAGCGTGCTGCCGATGCATAGTTCGGTGAACGTTGGGGCGCAAGGCGATTCGGCGATCTTCTTTGGTCTGTCGGGGACTGGAAAGACGACGCTTTCTGCCGATCCGAACCGCCGGCTGGTTGGGGACGACGAGCACGGATGGAGCGACAACGGCCTGTTCAACTTTGAAGGCGGGTGCTACGCCAAAGTCATCCGCCTCAACGCCGATGCCGAGCCGGAAATTTTTGCGACCACCGGTCGGTTTGGAACTGTCCTGGAGAATGTCGTCGTCGACGATACGGCGCGCACGCTTAATCTCGAGAGCGCGCATCACACCGAGAATACCCGTGCGTCCTATCCGATCGATTTCATTCCCAACACGATCGAGTCTGGGGTCGCGGGCCATCCGCGCCATGTGATCATGTTGACGGCGGATGCCTTCGGTGTTTTGCCGCCGATCTCGCGGCTTACCCCGGAGCAGGCGATGTACCATTTCCTTTCCGGCTATACCGCAAAGGTGGCGGGTACGGAAAAGGGCCTTGGCAACGAACCAGAGGCAACGTTCTCAACGTGTTTTGGCGCGCCATTCATGCCGCGCCATCCGTCGGTGTACGCGAAACTTCTGGGTGAAAAAATCGTCTCGCAGAATGTCACCTGCTGGCTGGTGAATACCGGTTGGACTGGCGGGGCCTATGGTGTCGGCGAGCGTATGTCGATCAAGTACACCCGGGCGCTCCTCAACGCAGCGCTCCACGGCGGGCTGGATTCGGTCAAGTTTGGCGTGGACCCGCACTTCGGTCTGAGCGTTCCTCAGACTTGCGATGGTGTGCCGTCAAATGTTCTTAACCCACGCGACACGTGGTCTGACAAAAGCGCTTATGAGAAAACCGCCGCCAATCTTGTCGGCCGATTCGAGCAGAACTTTGTTCAGTTCGAACCGTATGTCGAGACCGATATCCGCGCGGCGGCGCCGCGGGCAGCCGCGTAGCCGGCGAAACGACCGTCTGACCGCTCTGATCGGCGCGCGCCGCTGCCGCCGAAACCCGGGGGACGTAATATTCAGGTTCGCCTCGCCGATCTAGCTGCGACCGATGCCTTCGCGGCGAGGCTCAGCCGCTCTTTGCGCAAAGGCGATTTTGTCGCGTTGCGGGGCGAACTTGGCGTCGGCAAGACGGTGGTTGCCCGGCAGATTATTCGAACCATCGGTGGCGTTCCCGCCGAAGAGGTGGCAAGCCCGACTTTCAACTTGGTGCTGATCTATGGCTACCCGCACATGATCATCTGGCACTTCGATCTTTATCGGATCAATGCGCCCGAAGAGACATGGGAATTGGGTTTGGAGGATGCACTGGCCGAAGGTATCGCGCTCGTCGAATGGCCGGAACGTCTCGGCCAATATCTTCCTGAGGATCGGATAGACGTTGTCTTGAGCTATGAGGGCCCCGGCCGGGTTGCCGAAATTACCGGGCGCGGCGCACACAAGGATCGTATCGAAGCCGAGGACTGGGGCGCGTGAGCGACCGCCTGCCATTGGCGCGGCAGTTTCTGGCGGACGCGGGCTGGGCCGGCGCGCGTCTCGAGCCCTTGAGCGGCGATGCATCGTTCCGCCGATATTTCAGAGTTCTCAACGGCGTGCGCCCCGCGATATTGATGGATGCACCACCGGGTCGCGAAGACGTGCGGCCGTTTATGCGGGTCGGTCATGCGCTCCGCGACTTCGGATATAGCGCGCCCGAGATTTTTGCGGCTGACCCCGAGAACGGGTTTTTGATACTCGAGGACCTGGGCGACGATCTCTACAACGCGGTCATTGCCCGCGGCGAATCCGAGCCAACCCTCTATATGGCCGCGATCGAATTGCTCCGAGATCTGCACATGCGTGACGTGCCGTCGGCCACGCCAGCTTTCGACAATTCGCGGGCCCTCCGCGAGGTTCGGCTATTCGTCGAATGGACGCTACCCGCGCTGCTGGGCGGACCGGTTCCGGCGGCGGCGATCGCTTCGTTCGAGGTCCTTTGGCGCGAGATTCTCCCGCCCCTGTTTCAAGAACGGCCAGTCCTCACGTTGTTTGATTTTCACGTGGAGAATCTGATCTGGCTGCCGCAACGAACCCGCTTGCGCCAGGTTGGCCTGCTTGACTACCAAGATGCGGTAGCCGGCCCAGCGTCGTATGACGTGGTCTCGTTGCTGGAAGACGCGCGGCGCGATGTTTCGCCCAGCGTCGTTCAGGTGGCGCTTGAGCACTATTTGATCGGGGCAACGTCGGCGGCGCGCGAGGCGTTCTTGCTGTCCTATGCTTTGGCGGGGGCACAGCGAAACACCAGAATACTCGGCGTGTTTGCGCGCCTGTTTTTGCGCGACGGAAAGAGTGGCTATCTCAAACTGATGCCGCGGGTTTGGGGCCATCTGGAGACCGATCTGTCCTCGCCGCCGCTGGCGCCGCTGCGCGCCTGGTTTGACCGTTACGTGCCTGCACCGCTGCGGCGTGCCGCGCCGATACCGGAGGCGTTTGCCATCGCGGCTACCGCATCATGATGACAGAGCCGCGCGCGGCGATTGTGCTCGCTGCCGGGTTGGGCCGACGGCTTGGGCCGATCGGGCAACGCACGCCGAAACCGCTGGTCCGTGTCGGCGATAAAGCGCTAATCGATCATGTGCTCGACGAATTGGCGGTTGCGGGGGTCTCGGCAGCGGTGGTCAATGTCCACCACCTAGCCGCTCAACTGCAGGCGCATTTGGCGGCGCGCGATCCTCACCAGCTGCCGCGCGTCACGATTTCTGACGAAACCGATGGCCTGCTTGATACCGGTGGTGGTGTCGCCCAGGCGCTTTCATTGATCGAGTCAGCGACGTTTGTCCTTGCGGCCAGCGATGTGGTGCGCCGGGGTGCTGGGCTCGAGCGACTCATCGATGCATGGGACGATCAAGTCATGGACGTTTTGATGCTGCTTCAACCCCGTGAATCGGCCACGGGTTTCGACGGCGCCGGCGACTTCTTTCAAGATGACGACGCCCGTCTCGTTCGACGCGGGGAGCAAGTAAAGGCGCCGTACGTTTATGCCGGCCTGCTAATCTGTCATCGGCGCGTCTACGACAATGTTCCTGCGGGGCCGTTTTCCAACAACCTGGTCTGGGACCGGGCGATCGCGGCAGGGCGGATTTTTGGAGTCGTGCATGATGGCGATTGGTTTCATGTTGGCACCCCAGCGGCGATTGCGCTCGCAGAACGCGCGCTCGAGGATTGAATGGTTAGCGACCGACAAGGCGATCTATTTGGTGGGGCGGGCGACGAAAAGATTGGCGTCGTCGCGAACGTCTGCACGATCCCCGGCGGAACGCCGTTTGTCGACGCCCTTGCCGCCGGTTTGATCGAACGTTACGGGCGTGAGCCGGGCCTTAGCCGCGTTCGCGTGCTATTGCCAACACGGCGCTCGGTGCGCGCTCTGCAAGAAGCGTTTCTGCGCCAAAGCGGCGGTCGACCCATGTTGTTGCCGCACATCCGGCCGATTGGCGATATCGACGTCGACGAACTGTCGCTCGATTCACTCATTGCCGAAGCGATGGGCGGCGAGGGTGGCGGCGTCGCGGACATTCCGCCAGCGACTCCCGCAGTTCTGCGACAACTGCTGCTGACCTCGATCATTATCAAGTGGAGTCGCCGGTACGACGCGGCCCCTAGCGAGCCCGGCCATGCCGCAAGTCTCGCGCGCGAACTCGCGGGCTTGATCGATCAAGTGCAGACCGAAGAATTGTCATTCGACGGCTTGACGCATCTGGTGCCAGACGGCCTCGCGCACCATTGGCAGAAGACGCTCGAGTTCCTGCAAATTGTCACGCACGAGTGGCCGAATGTGTTGGCAACCATGGGCTTTATCGATCCCGCTGCGTACCGAAACCGGCTGCTGGCGACGATGGCCGATCAATGGCGCCGTGCGCCGCCGCGCGATCCCATTGTGGCGGCGGGCTCGACCGGCAGTATCCCGGCAACAGCGAATTTGTTGGGCGCCATTGCGGCGCTGCCGCAGGGGACCGTTGTGCTGCCGGGTTTGGACCAACGGCTCGATGACGCCGCCTGGGAAATGATCGGGCAGACTCATCCTCAATTCGGCATGAAACAACTGCTTATAAGGATTGGCGTCGCGCGCGCCCAGGTGACCCATTGGGATAGTACCCAACGTGAACAACATCGTTCCCACTTGTTTTCAGAGGTGATGCGCCCGGCCGAGTCGACTGACCAGTGGCACCGCACGCGCGATCTGCCCGATGGGGTTCTTGACGGTATCACGCGGATCGAATGTCCCGGTCCGCGCGAGGAGGCTGGCGTCGTCGCACTGCTCTTGCGTGAGGCGCTTGAAGTCCCGGGCAAGACCGCGGCCCTGGTTACGGCTGATCGCGCCTTGGCGCGCCGGGTTGCCGCGGAACTTCAGCGCTGGCGGCTCGATGTTGACGATTCAGGCGGCGTGCCGCTGAGCCAGACAGCCGCCGGTGCCTTTGTGCGTCTCATCTTGCGCATGCTTGCCGACGACGTTGCGCCGGTGGCGCTGCTGGCGGCGCTCAAGCATCCACTCGCGGCTGGTGGCGATGCGCCGGGTCGATTTCGGGCGCGCGTTCGGCAACTTGAACTTGCTGTTTTGCACGGTCCACGGCCCGGCGCCGGTTTCAAGGGCCTGCAGGTCGCCCTGGCGCGCCGTGAGGCGCCCGACGCCCTGCGCGCGTGGCTGCGGCAATTGGAAAGATGGGCGAAACCGTTGATGGCCGCTTTGCGCCGCCCCAACGCGCCGTTGGAGGCGCTGGTAAGTGCCCACCTCGGTTTCGCAGAGGACCTTGCCGCTAGCGATGAAGCACCGGGATCGGAACGTCTGTGGCAGGGCGACGCCGGTGAATCGCTGTCCGACTTGTTTCGCGAGATCATCGAAGGGGTCGCCGGGCTTCCCAACGTCCGAGGTGCCGACTATCCGGCACTAATTGAGGAACTGATGGCCGATCGCGTCGTCCGACCGCGATTTGGCGGTCATCCCCGGCTTGCCATCTGGGGCCCGCTGGAGGCTCGGTTGCAGCAAGCTGACCTCTTGATCCTCGGCGGTCTGAACGAAGGAAAGTGGCCACCGGAAACCGAATCCGATCCGTGGCTTAGCAGACCGATGCGGCACCGGTTCGGCTTGCCGCTGCCTGAACGCCGCATCGGACTCTCGGCCCACGATTTCGTTCAAAGCGCGTGCGCCCCCGAAGTCGTGCTCACGCGGGCGCTGAAAGTCGAAGGCACGCCCACTGTCGCGTCGCGTTGGCTGCTCCGCCTAGAAACCTTGGTTGGCGCGCCGCAAGAGGTCGAAGCCGCCCGGGCTGCGCGCTACCTCGGTTGGATGCAAAGGCTCGATTGGGACGGCGTCGCACACCCCGTGGCGCCGCCGTCGTTTTCGCCGCCGGTGACAGCGCGCCCACGCGAGCTTTCAGCGACCGATGTCGAATTGCTGGTGCGCAATCCATATGGGGTGTACGCGAAGAAAGTGTTGGGCTTGCGGCCGCTTGATCCAATTGACTCGGAGCCGGGCGCGGCCGACCGGGGATCGTTTATCCACCAGGCGCTCGACGATTTTGTCTCGGCCTATACCGAAACTTTGCCGGATAACGCGGTGGAAGAGCTTCACCGGTTTGGCAAGAAAGCCTTCGGTGACACGTTGAACGAACCAATTGTGGCGGCGTTTTGGTGGCCGTGGTTCGAACAGATTGCTGATTGGTTCATTGGGTTCGAACGGACGCGGCGGCAAACCACCAAGACTATTGTCAGTGAGGCAAAGGGCCGTTGGACCTTCGACGGCCCCCATGGGCCGCTCACGGTCACCGCCAAAGCCGACCGCATTGATCGGCTGCCGGATGGGTCGTTGTCCGTCATCGACTACAAAACCGGCGCGGTGCCGCGGCAGGAGGATGTCAAACTCGGGCTCAGTCCCCAATTGTCGGTTGAGGCCGTTATTGCCGAGGAGGGCGGCTTTGAAGGCATTCCGCCGACGCCAGTTTCTGAGCTGGCGTATTGGAAACTCGGCGGCGCGGCCGCGGGAAAGCTACATCCGGTTCGTGTCAATGAGGACGAAGGCGGCATTGCGGCGCTGATTGCCGAAGCGCGGAACGGCATCGAGGCGATCATCTACAAATTCGATAACCCTGACACACCCTACCTGTGTCGCCCCCGACCGTTCGCCGAGCCGCGGTTCGACGACTACGAGCACCTTGCCCGTTTCAAGGAATGGGCGGCGGAAGGCGAGGTGGAAGGATGAACCTGCCGCTCGCGAACAGCGCACGGGTCAAGAGTGCCGAGCAGTATAGCGGCGGCGACCCCACCCAAAACGTTTGGGTAGTCGCGTCAGCCGGCTCGGGCAAGACCAGCGTACTGGTCGATAGATTGTTGCGGCTATTACTTCAGGGCGTCGAGCCGCACCGCCTGCTGTGTCTGACTTTTACCAAGGCCGCCGCCGCCGAGATGTCCGATCGGCTGTTTCGCGAACTGAGCCGGTGGGTCGTGCAAACCGATCTCGAATTGATGGCGACATTACGCGAGACGACCGGCGCCGATGTCGATCCGGCGACGCTAGTTTTTGCCCGCCGGTTGTTTGCACGCGTTCTCGAAACACCTGGCGGCCTGCGCATCCAAACCATTCACGGGTTTTGCGAATCGCTCCTGGCACGCTTTCCGTTGGAGGCAGGTCAACCGCCCAATTTCGAAGTTTTCGACGATCGTCGTGCGCTCGACCTCTTGGCGAATGCGCGCGACGGCGTCTTGCTCGATGCCGCGGAAGACGACGGGTTGAGTCATGCGCTGACTACGATCAGCGGACGAATTGGGGAACTCAGATTTCTCGATGTGATCAACAGGTTGGTGGGCGAACGAGGCCGCATCGATCGACTCATCACCCGGTGTGGCGGCATCGCGAAGCTCATCGAGGCGACCTTCAGAAAGCTCGACGTCGCGCCGGGAGAAACCGAAGCAACTGTGATCGGGGCAGCGTGCGCGGGCAACTTCAACGAACCTGGGTTGCATGCCGCTGCGGACGTGCTTTTGCGTGGATCGAAAACAGATGTGGCGCGGGGCGAAGTTTTGGCGGCATGGCTCCGGCGTGATGCCCATGATCGCGCGGCTACGTTTGACGATTACGTGGCCGCTTATCTGACCAACGATGGAACGATCCGTAAGACCTTACTGACGAAAGCCTCGCGAGAACGAATGCCAAAGGCCGACGACATTCTCGAGAAGGAAGCGGAACGTATCCTGGCTGTTTCTGAGCGTCGTCGGGCGGTCAATGTGGCAATTGGGACTGCGGCCTTGCTCGAACTCGGTGACGCTATTTTGACGCGCTATCAAGAGGCCAAGCGGGCGCGCAACGCGCTTGATTACGACGATTTGATATTGCGCGCCCGGTCGCTGCTCACCCAGAGCGATATCACGGCATGGATTTTGTTCAAGCTCGACGGAGGCATCGACCACATTCTGGTGGACGAGGCGCAGGACACCAGCCCCGAGCAATGGGAGGTGATATTCGCGTTAGCGGAGGAGTTCTTCGCGGGCGTGGGCGCGCGCGATACCTTGCGCACCGTGTTCGTGGTCGGCGACGAAAAGCAATCGATCTACAGCTTTCAGGGCGCAGACCCGAAGGCGTTCGAAGAAATGCGTCACCTTTTTCGCGATCGAGCCAAAGGCGCTGGCACCGGGTGGCAGCAGGTTCCCCTGCTGACGTCCTACCGCTCGGTGCCGGTTGTTTTGGAGTTCGTCGACCGCGTGTTCCGCGATGCCAGCGCGCGTGAAGGTGTAACCTTCGAGGCCGAATGGAGTCCTCATAGCGCTTTTCGACAAGGCTTCGGCGGCCTTGTCGAAGTTTGGCCGACCATTACCGCGACCGATCCTGAGAAGATTCCATGGGATGCGCCGATACGACAGGTCTTGGCATCGAGCGCTGAAGCGAAGTTGGCCATTCGTATTGCTCGAACCATCAAAAAATGGATCGACCAAGCCGAAATGTTGGTGGCGCGGAACCGGCCAGTACGCCCAGAAGACATCATGATTCTTGTGCGCCGCCGCGGCCTGTTCTTCGAAGAAATGGTGTTGGCGCTCAAGAAAGAAGGCGTTCCCGTCGCCGGTGCCGACCGGATGATTTTGACCAAACAGCTCGTCGTTGAGGATCTCATTGCACTCGGCCGCTTTGTTCTGCTACCCGATGACGACTTGACGCTGGCGGAAGTGTTGAAGGGGCCGTTTTGCGGATTCGACGACGCGGTGTTGTTCGATCTGGCCGCCGGTCGCGGCAAGAATCATTTGTGGGCAGTCCTGCAAGATCGTCGGAATGAGAGTGCCGCCTTCGGTGCCGCACACCAGTTTCTCGTCGAGGTCATGAATCTGGCGGATCATGTCACGCCCTATGATTTCTACGCCGCCGTGCTGGGCGGGGGTGGGCGCGCCAAGCTTTTGGGGCGGCTCGGTCGTGAGGCCGAAGATCCGATGGACGAGTTCATGTCTCGGGCTCTGGCGTTCGAGCGCGATCACGCGCCGTCGCTAGAGGGCTTCTTGCGCTGGATCGAAGTCGACGAGGCAGAGGTTAAACGCGATTTGGAACAGGCCCGTAATCAGGTCCGCGTCATGACGGTCCACGGCGCAAAAGGCTTGCAGGCGCCGGTGGTGATTCTACCGGACACATGCACACTACCGCTCGAAGACAGTCCGTTCTTTTGGACCGACGACACTGATGCAGCACTGCTGCTATGGACGGCGCGAAAAGACGGCGACGACGCCTTGTCGCGCGACGCGCGTGAGCGCGCCCGAGAGGATCGTGATCGGGAGTATCGCCGCCTGCTTTACGTCGCCATGACTCGGGCCGAGGACCGGCTCTATGTCTGTGGATGGGAAACCCGAAATCGCCGGGCCAAGGGCTGCTGGTACGATCTGATGGCGGTCGCCGTTGAAGAACTTGGCGAGGAAGTCGAGGTCGATTTCGGCGAGGAGGCCGGCCCGCAAAAGGCGTGGCGGTGTATCGGTGCGCAGGTGGCGACCGTCGCGACCACACCTGAGCAACAAGACCTGCCATTCGCGACGCAACCTCTGCCGGCGTGGATTGGCCATGCGCCGCCGCGCGAGCCGTTTCCGCCGCGCCCGCTGTCGCCGTCCCGTCCGAGCGGCGATGAGCAGACGGTTCGATCTCCCCGCGACGACGATCGTGACCGCTTCCTGCGGGGTAACATTATCCACCGCCTATTACAGTTTTTGCCGGAGGTGCCGGACGATCGCAGAGACGAAGTTGCGGCGCGGTTTGTCGGGCAATCCGGATTTTGGTTTGATCGTGGACAGCAGCAAAATATTGTCGCCGAGACGATTGCCGTCTTGAGTCATCCAAACTTTGCCCGCGTATTTGCACCTGGATCGTTGGCCGAAGCGCCGATCGCCGGAGTCATTGGCGACACAGTGGTGTCGGGTCAGGTTGACCGTCTAGCGATTTCCGACAACGAGATATTGATTGTCGACTTCAAGACCAATCGTGACGCGCCCGAGACTGTGGCGGGCATTCCAGCCGGCTACATCCGTCAGATGGCGCTGTATAGCGCAGTGCTGTCACGTGTTTTCCCCGATCACACGATACGCGCCGCATTGCTATGGACAGATACGGCGCTGTTGATGGCTATTCCCGATTCGCTTCTTCGAGCCGCGACGCCTTGACCCTCTGCCGAGCCCTACCTACAGTTTGAAATAAGCCCCTGTGGCATTCCGTTCCTCAATCCAAGGATTTTCCCATGCCGACAACCAAGGTCACTGATTCGTCGTTCGAGAACGACGTGCTGAAAGCGAGCGGGCCGGTCGTTGTCGACTATTGGGCCGAATGGTGTGGCCCGTGCAAGCAAATCGGTCCGGCGCTGGAGGAGATCTCCAATGAGTTGGACGGCAAAGTCACTGTTGCCAAACTGAACATTGATGAAAATCCGCAAGTGCCGGGAAAATACGGCATCCGCGGTATTCCCACGTTGATGTTGTTCAAAGATGGCAAGGTCGCCTCGACGAAAGTCGGCGCTCTACCGAAGAGCAAACTGCTGGAATGGATTCAATCCGAGATCTGAGCGGGCCAACATAAGAGAATCCGGGCGGCGCATGTGCCGCCCTATTTTCTGTCAGACGATGGTGTTCCCGTTGGACCGAAGGACGGACCCGGCGAGATAGAGCGATCCGCAAATGAGGACGCGCGGCCGGGGGTCACGGTCTGCGATAAGCGCCAAACCGGCTTCAATGGAGTCGCATGGCTCGGCGGCGAACCCAGCGGGCTTCGCCACTTCGGCGAGTTCGTCCGCCGGGAACGCGTTGGTCTCGCCAGGGATTGGGACGCACAGGATGCGCGCCGGTCCGCCTCGCAGGTTGGAAAAGAACCTCGACGCATCTTTTGTCTGCATCATGCCGATAATGGCGTGGGTCGCTCGATTGTCACCGGCGCGCTCGGCGATCCAGCGCGCAAGGACAGTCGCGGCTCCCTCGTTGTGGCCGCCGTCGAGCCATAGTTCGGAATCCGCCGGCAACAAATCCGAAAGGGGCCCGGTGTCCAATCGCTGCAATCGCGCGGGCCACGATGCCGTCGCCAAGCCTTGAGAAATCGCGCTTTGGTCGATGGCCGGATCGTTCAACAACATCGCCGCCGCGGCTGCCAGCCCGGCGTTTTCATGCTGGTGCGTTCCGACCAACGACAATGCGCCGAGTGCCAGGTGTCGATCACCAAGGCGGACGGCAAACGGCGGGCCGTTGTCGAACGACCAATCTTTTTCGTGTAGGAACAATGGCGATCCGGTGATCTCCGCGGCTGTTGCAATTGCCGTGGACGCTTCATTCGGTTGCGGTCCGACGATTGTCGGGACCCCGGCACGCATGATCCCTGCTTTCTCGTGGGCGATCTCGCCCAGCGTATCGCCGAGGAAGCGCTGGTGATCGTAGGAAATCGGGGTGATGACAGAAAGTGCGGTCGTCTCGCAAACGTTCGTGGTGTCTAGTCGCCCGCCGAGACCGACCTCCAACAGGACATAATCCGCGGGGTGACGAGAGAACGCGAGCAAAGCGGCAACGGTCGTGATCTCGAAGAAGGTGATTGGATCTTCCCCGTTTGCTTGATCGCACTCGTCGAACAACGCCTCGAGCTCTTGGTCGCTAATCAATCCTGAGGGAAATCTAATGCGTTCGTTGAAACGAAGCAGGTGCGGCGAGGTATAGCAATGCACGCGGCGCCCACTGCGCTCAATGATGGCGCGTAAGTCGGCCACCACTGATCCTTTGCCGTTGGTGCCAGCAACGTGCACCACCGGCGGGAGCGACTTCTGGGGATTGCCCAGGCGATGTAGCAGACGCGCAATTCGCTCGAGGGAAAGATCGATTGACTTGGGGTGCAGCTGCGTGAAGCGCTGCAAATAGAGGTCGATTTTCACTTTTCGACCTAAGAGGCAGTGGCGTCTTCGACAGGTTCCTTGCGTGGCGTGGCCACCGCGGGCCGGTGCGTATTCATGAGGAGGTCGAGGATCTGAGATAGTTTGGTGCGCAGCTCGTGCCGATGAACGACCATATCGATCATGCCATGTGCGAGAAGAAACTCTGCCCGCTGAAACCCGTCGGGAAGCTGCTCGCGAATGGTTTCCTCGATAACCCGGGGGCCGGCAAATCCGACGAGCGCCCCTGGCTCGGCAATCGAAACGTCGCCCAACATGGCGTATGACGCGGTGACACCACCGGTTGTGGGGTCGGTCAAGACGACGATGTAAGGCAAGCGCGCTTCTCGGACCAGTTCAACGGCAATAGTGGTGCGCGGCATTTGCATCAGGGACAGGATCCCCTCTTGCATTCGGGCGCCGCCAGCTGCGGCAAACACGATGAGCGCCGCTTCTTGCAGGACCGCTAGCCGGGCTGCGGCGATCAATGCCTCGCCCGCGGCTAGTCCCATTGAGCCACCCATGAATGCAAAATTGTGGACCGCGATAACGACACTCTGGCCATCAACGGTCCCGTGGGCGATCACGACCGCCTCGTCCTCGCCGGTTTTTGCGCGGCTATCGCGAAGCCGATCGGTGTAGCGTTTCTGGTCGCGGAACTTCAAAGGGTCGACAAGGACGTCGGGCAATTCGATTCGGGTGTGACGGCCCTCGTCGAACAGCGCAGCAAATCGTTGGTTCGGACCGATTCTAAGATGGTGATCGCATGACGGACAGATGTGCTGATTTTCCTCCAAGTCGCGGTGAAACAGCATTTGTCCGCAACTCGGGCACTTCGACCAAAGGTTCTCGGGAACGTCGCGTTGGCGCGAAAAAGCGCGCATTTTCGGACGGACAAAGTTGGTAAGCCAGTTCATTGGACGTTCAATCTATCATTCTGTGACCCGCCGGTCACGACTCGCGCGCGCCGTGAACGCCGCGCGCGATGTCACGTACCAGGGCAAGGGTGCGCTCGACCGTGTGCGTTGTTGCGCGGCCGTCGTCGTCGAGGCTCTCTTGAATCGTGGTGACAATCGCCGAGCCCACCACTGCCGCGTCTGCCGTCCTCGCAATTTCGGCGGCTTGCGCGGCGTTGCGAATGCCAAATCCCACCGCAATTGGCAGGTCTGTGTGGCGGCGCAATCGGACCACCGCGCTCGCGACCTCGGCGCTATCGGCGCTCTTGGTACCGGTGATACCGGCGATCGACACGTAGTAGACGAACCCGGAGGTATTAGTGAGGACAGTGGGCAACCGTTCGTCGTCAGTGGTCGGTGAGACTAGCCGGATAAAACTCAATCCGCGCGACAGTGCCGGGACGCATAGTTCGTCGTCGTGCTCGGGCGGCAAGTCCACGACAATCAGTCCGTCGACGCCAGCCTTATCGGCATCCGACAAGAAGCGATCGACGCCGTAGCTGTAGATCGGATTGTAGTAGCCCATCAGAATTATCGGGGTCTCGGTGTCGTCTTGGCGGTGGTCGGCGACCAACGCCAAGACATCGGCAAGCTTTGTGCCGGCGCGCAGCGCCCGCAAGCTGGATGCCTGGACCGCCGGCCCGTCGGCCATCGGATCGGAAAACGGCATGCCCACTTCGATGATGTCCGCACCGGCTTCGGGTAGGCCGCGCAACAAGGTGGCACAGGTCGCGCGATCTGGATCACCGCCGGTGATGAAGGGCACGAATGCGGCACGATTGTCAGCGCGCAATCGGGCAAAGCAGCGGGAAAGTCGGTCGCTCATTCCAGACTCACGCCAATCGCGGCGGCCACCGTGAAAACGTCTTTGTCACCGCGCCCGCACATGTTCATCAAAATAATGTGGTCCGCCGGGAGCGATGGCGCCATTCGCATGACGTGCGCCAAGGCGTGACTGGGCTCAAGCGCCGGGATGATGCCCTCAAGTTTGCAGCACAGCTGAAAAGCCTCAAGCGCTTCGGCGTCGGTCGCCGAGACATAGCTGACCCGCCCCTGATCCTTGAGCCAAGAATGTTCCGGCCCAATGCCGGGGTAGTCGAGCCCGGCCGATATCGAATGGGCCTCGGTAATCTGCCCGTCGTCGTCTTGCAGCAAATAGGTCCGATTGCCGTGAAGCACGCCAGGGCGACCCCGGGTGAGAGACGCTGCATGCGCGTCGGTGTCTATTCCCTTGCCGGCCGCCTCGACGCCGACGATCGCGACGTCTTTGTCGTCGAGAAAAGGATGGAACAATCCCATTGCGTTGCTGCCGCCGCCAACGCAGGCGACCAGCGTGTCGGGCAGGCGGCCTTCCCGCTCGGTCATTTGCTCGCGGGCCTCACGACCGATGACCGATTGGAATTCGCGCACCATTTCCGGGTAGGGATGTGGGCCCGCGACGGTACCAATGATGTAAAACGTGTCGTGAACGTTTGCGACCCAGTCGCGCAACGCCTCGTTCATCGCGTCTTTCAACGTCCGCGACCCGGACGTCACGGGCCTGACCTCGGCGCCAAGCAGTTTCATGCGAAAGACATTCGGCTGCTGACGGGCGATGTCGGTCTCGCCCATATAGACAATGCAAGGCATCCCGAATAACGCGGCGACGGTCGCCGTTGCGACGCCGTGCTGTCCGGCGCCGGTTTCGGCGATGATTCGAGTCTTACCCATGCGCCGTGCCAGCAGGATCTGACCCATGCAGTTATTGATCTTGTGAGACCCGGTGTGATTGAGCTCGTCGCGTTTGAAATAGACCTTCGCGCCGCCAAGATTTTCCGTCAGCCGCTTCGCGAAATAGAGCGGGCTGGGCCGGCCAACGTAGTCGCGCAAATATTCGTCCAATTCGGCGCGAAAGGCTGTGTCACTGCGCGCAATATTCCACGCCTTTTCCACCGAAAGAATGAGTGGCATCAGCGTTTCGGCGACAAACCGTCCGCCAAAAATGCCGTAATTGCCGTTCTCGTCGGGCCCGGTCCGAAATGAGTTCGCGGTCGTCATCAGCTAAAGGCCGCCGGCCGCTGAGAGGAAAGCCGCAATCTTCTGCGGATCTTTGATCCCGCGGACAGTCTCAACACCTGAGGATACGTCGACATGACGTGCCCCAGAGGCAGACACCGCTTCGGCCAAATTGCCGGCGTTTAGCCCGCCTGCCAGGAACCACGGCAGCGCCGGGTTAATGTCCGCCAAAAGCGTCCAGTCGAAGGCGTACGCGTTCCCGCCCGGCAACGCGTCATCTGCCTGGGCCTTGGCGTCGTACAGCAACATATCCGCGACACCCTCGTATTGTTTGGCCGCTGAGACGTCTTCGGCCGACGAGACCGAGATGGTCTTGATGATGGCACAACCCGACTGCCGCCGGATATCAGCGACGCGATCCGGCGATTCATTGCCGTGGAGTTGCAGCATATCGGCGTTTATGGATTCAAGAATCACGGCGATCTCTTCGTCCGATGGATTAACCACTACCGCAACCTTCTTGACCGACCTCGGTACGTGAAGCCCTAGAACGCTGGCTAATTCGGGGTGGACGTTGCGCGGGCTGGGCGGGAAAAACATGAACCCGACGAATTGCGCGCCACCATGGACGGCGGCATCGACGTCGCTGCGGGTCGAAAGGCCGCAAATCTTGACACCGATATTCACGTTAGGCTGCCAGGCTGCCTAAGCTTAACCGAATCGCTTGCGCCACTGCTGCTGGGTCGCTGGCCGCCGTGATCGGTCGTCCGATAACCAGAACATCTGCACCGTGTTCCAACGCCTCAGCTGGTGTCATGGTTCTCTTTTGATCGCCCACCGCACTGCCCTCGGGGCGGATACCCGGCACGACCAATTTGAAATCTGGCCCGCACGCGGCCCGTAGCGCTGATATCTCGCGCGCCGAACAGACCACGCCGGCGAGGCCTGCGTGTTGTGCTAGTGCCGCGAGGCGCAGGACGTGATCCTGGGGCGATCCCGTGATCCCGATGCTCGCAAGATCGCGGGCATCCAGACTTGTCAGCACCGTGACGCCGAGAACCCACGGTGGTAAATCCGATTCCTGGGCTGCGGCCAAAGCTGCTTCCATCATTGCGGTGCCGCCGGAAGCATGAACGTTGATCATGGCCGGGTGAAGCATACAGGCCGCGCGGACGGCGCCGGCCACGGTATTGGGGATGTCATGGAATTTGAGGTCGAGGAAAAGCGGGACGCCAGATGGCACAATCTGGCGGACCCCCTCAGGTCCGTGCGCTGTAAAGAATTCTTTCCCGACTTTCAGGCCGCCGACATGATCATTGACGGCTATACCGAGTTTGCGCGCACGGTCGAGGTCGTTTGTGTCGAGGGCGCAGAAGATCGGATTGGACATAATTATAGGCCCCCAAAGGGCTCGATTCGCTGCGGCTGTTTAGCATCGCGGCCGGGCGCTGGCAAACCCGCGGCTAGGAGGGGCTCGCGCCCGAGGCTTCGTAGGCCATTACCGCGGCCGCCCAATCTTCGACCGCGGTGCCGACGGATTTGAACATAGTGATCTCGGTTGGCGCGGTCCGTCCGGTCGCCGGGCCGCGGCACAAGGTTGTTAGATCGCCCAGAATATGTTGTTAGGTTATGACGCCCCGATCGATAGGCAACAAGACGTCGCCGGCTTCGGCGAGCGCGCCCTCGCGGGTGTCAACGAAAATGCGGGCGCGCCGCACGGTGTCGTCATCGGTCTCGCGCATGTCGCGGCGATAGGCCCCGACGACATCGACGTGCGCCCCTGGTTTGAGCAACGCGCCGTGGACGAGCGGCTCTGGCGACATGGTGGCGCAGGTCACGATATCGGCGTTTCGCATCGATTCTTCGGGATGGGTAACGGCGGACGCGTCGAAGCCCTCGTCCCGAAGTTCCGCGGCCAACCTCGCCGCGCGCTCAGGTGTGCGGTTCCAGACATCGATCTTGCTAATCGGACGTACCGCGGCGTGGGCGCGGGCAAGGTGGGCCCCTAAAGTTCCAGCGCCCATCACGAGAAGGCGCTGCGCGTCTTCCCGCGCGAGATATTGCGCGGCCAATGCTGAGGCCGCAGCCGTCCGACGACCGGTGATTTCAGGGCCATCAAGCGTGGCAAGAGGCTGACCGGTGGTGGCATCGATCAGAACGACGATGCCTTGGACCGAATCCAGGCCGCGTTTGGCATTGTCGGGAAAAATCGAGACCATTTTGACCGCCACGTAGCGGCCAGCCTTCCAAGCGGGCATGACCAGCATTGCACCGTCGGTTCCCTGAGGTAGCTCAATGGTGTGATGGCTACGCAATGGCGTGGTCACGCCGTCCCGGAAGGCGCCTTCGAGGGCCTTGGCGAGTGCCCCATAGGGCAGAGCGTTCGCCACCGCGGCACCGTCCAAATGTCGCACTAGTCCGCGCGCTCGAGGGTCTTTGGGGGAGGCCCCGTGCGGGTGCCGTCGTTAGGTGGACTGTTGAGGTTTTTCTGAAGTTCGTCGCGTTGCCGCTCTGCTAGACGCAGTCTGGACCGCCGCCCGCCAGCGGCGCGCCAGGAGATCAGCCCACCCGCGATCAAACCAAATAGTACGGCGATCAGGACCGGGAGGTAGAAGGGCACCGAAAGGGATAGCGGAAAGGGATCGAACGTTAACTCGACCGAGTGGCGATTGGCGATCGCGAACCAGACCACGATGACCGCCAAAGCAATCGTCAGTAGGCTTGAAATCGCGCGCATGGTGCCGATTCGGGCGCCCTACTAAGCTCTATGCCTTAGCCGCTGCTTCGTTCTGGGGAGTGCCAGACCGCGCTTCGTTTAGGCTTTGCCGGAGTTCCTTGCCGGTCTTGAAGAACGGCACATGTTTTTCGGTCACCCGGACGGCCTCGCCGGTGCGCGGATTCCGGGCAACCCGAGCCGCCCGTTGTTTGACCGAAAACGCTCCAAATCCGCGCAATTCAACGCGGTCGCCGCGGGCCAGCGCGGTTGAGATTTCCTCAAATATGGTGGAGACGATCCGCTCGATATCGCGTTGGTAGAGGTGCGGGTTCATTTCCGCCAGACGCATGATGAGTTCAGATTTGACCACCGCGTCATCCTCCCCGGAGTTCGCATAGTGCGCTGATATTGCTCGCTAATTCTGCGCAGGGTGCCAAACCGACATCAGGCCGTCAAGCCTAAGTCGTTCTGAAAGAAGCGTTTTTTTGGTTAGGCCGGTAATAAGGTCAAAAAATGTCGCCGGGGTGTCTTCGCGATCAAGGTCCTTTACCGGTACATCCACTGGAATTCCGCGCATTTCGACCAGCCACTCGAGCGCCTCTCGCTCCCCGCCAATCGAATCAATCAGGCCAAGAGAGAGCGCCTGACGCCCGGTATAAGCGCGACCGTCCGCAAGGTCTCGGGCGGTGTCCATCGGAAGCCCGCGACGCTCGGCGAAAATCTCAAGGAACCACGTATAGACGTCGTCGATGAGCGATTGCGTAGCGACCCGGGTTTGGTCGTTCAGTGGCTGAAAGAGTGAAGGTTGGCCCTTGAGCGGCGCGCTGCGAAATGTCTCGGCCGTCACGCCGAGGCGTTCGAGTAGGCCGCTGACCTCTGCGGTCTCGAGTAGAACGCCAATCGATCCAGTGATCGACGTTTCAAGCGCATAGATTCGACCTGCAGCCAGCGCCACCATGTACCCGGCGGACGCGCCGACGGTCCGGATGACGGCGACCACCGGCACGCCGCGTTCGCCGATTCGACGGAGTTCTCGGTAGATCGATTCGCCACCGGTCGTCGTGCCACCGGGCGTGTCGATCACGACCAATACCGCGAGTGTTGAATCATTGTCGGCCGCATCTGCGAGGCCAAGAAGAATTTCAGGATCGTCGAATACGATGCCGCTGACTGTGACCCTTAGGATGTGGGGCCTGCTGCCGATCGGGTCGAAGCCGGTCAACACGGCGACGGTTCCAAGGATCAACGCAGCGCCGGTTACAACGGCAAGCACGCGCCAGAATGAGAGCCATCGACGCAGCCGTCGCCGGGCGACGATGCCGTCTGCGTCGATGGTCACAGCTTTTCCCTATTCGTCGTCAGCCTGCTTCTTGTCGCGCATCGCAGCGCCCAAGATATCGCCCAGGCTTGCGCCGCTATCGGACGATCCGAATTGCGCCATTGCTTCTTTTTCGTCTGAGACTTCAAGCGCTTTGATCGAGACGCTGACCTTACGGTTATCGGTGTCAACCGACATCACTTTTGCATCGACTTTGTCGCCGGGCGCAAATCGGTCGGGGCGCTGGTCGGATCGGTCGCGCGATAGATCGGAGCGGCGGATGAATGTCGACCAGCCCGTCGGCAAAGTGACTTCGATCCCGCCCTCTTTTACCTCAGAGACCGTGCAGGTGACGGTGCTGCCTTTGGTAATCCCATCCGATACCGAATCGAACGGGTCGTCGGTCAGCTGCTTGATCCCAAGGCTGATGCGCTCTTTCTCGATGCTGACATCGAGAACCTTGGCTTTGACGATTTGGCCTTTCTGGTGTTGCGCCGCGGCGTCCTCGCCTGACCCCGTCCAGGTGATGTCCGAGAGATGGACTAGGCCGTCAACACCGCCGTCGAGCCCAACAAAAAGGCCAAACTCAGTGATCCCTTTGATTTCGCCCTCAACCAGGGTGCCAACGGGATGTGTGGCCTCAAAGGCCTCCCACGGGTT